>Ga0194116_10008131_pt1 | contig 10690 bp, 5 predicted proteins | sample TA2MahsurfametaG_4_FD_148617 | JGI IMG/M metagenome (GOLD analysis project Ga0194116, IMG submission 148617) | Freshwater microbial communities from Lake Tanganyika, Tanzania - TA2015008 Mahale S9 surface | ecosystem: Environmental > Aquatic > Freshwater > Lake | place: Tanzania: Lake Tanganyika... | reverse complement strand
GACCTTGAGTTCCTTGTGTTCCCTGAACATTTCCAGCAAGACCTTGTGTTCCTTGAAGACCTTGTGTTCCTTGAGTTCCTTGAAGTCCTTGAGTTCCCTGTGTTCCTTGAAGACCTTGAGTTCCTTGTGTTCCCTGAACATTTCCAGCAAGACCTTGTGTTCCTTGAAGACCTTGTGTTCCTTGAGTTCCTTGAAGTCCTTGAGTTCCCTGTGTTCCTTGAAGACCTTGAGTTCCTTGAAGTCCTTGAGTTCCCTGTGTTCCTTGAAGACCTTGAGTTCCTTGTGTTCCCTGAACATTTCCAGCAAGACCTTGTGTTCCTTGAAGACCTTGTGTTCCTTGAGAACCTTGAACACCTTGATTACTCAGACCTTGTGTTCCTTGAGTTCCTTGAAGTCCCTGAGTTCCTTGAGTACCTTGAAGACCTTGAGTTCCTTGAGATCCTTGAGCACCCTGATTACTTAGACCTTGAGTTCCTTGAAGTCCTTGAGTTCCTTGAGTTCCTTGTAGTCCTTGAGTTCCTTGTTGACCTTGAAGTCCCTGAGTTCCTTGAGTTCCTTGTAGTCCTTGAGTTCCTTGTTGACCTTGAAGTCCCTGAGTTCCCTGAGTTCCTTGAGTTCCTTGTTGACCTTGTAGTCCCTGAGTTCCTTGAGTTCCTTGAGTTCCTTGTAGTCCCTGAGTTCCTTGTAGTCCCTGAGTTCCTTGAGTTCCTTGAAGACCTTGAAGTCCTTGAGTTCCTTGAGTTCCTTGTTGACCTTGAGTTCCTTGTGCTCCCTGAACACCTTGACTACCAAGACCTTGAGTTCCTTGAATACCTATACCTTGTGTTCCTTGAGTTCCTTGAAGACCTTGAATTCCTTGTGCTCCCTGAACATTTCCAGCAAGACCTTGTGTTCCTTGAGTTCCTTGAAGACCTTGAGTTCCTTGTGTTCCCTGAACATTTCCAGCAAGACCTTGTGTTCCTTGAAGACCTTGTGTTCCTTGAGTTCCTTGAAGTCCTTGAGTTCCCTGTGTTCCCTGAACACCTTGATTACCCAGACCTTGAGTTCCTTGAGTACCTTGAAGTCCTTGAGTTCCCTGTGTTCCCTGAACACCTTGATTACCCAGACCTTGAGTTCCTTGAGTACCTTGAAGTCCTTGAGTTCCTTGTGTTCCTTGAATACCTATACCTTGTGTTCCTTGAGTTCCTTGAAGACCTTGAGTTCCTTGTGCTCCTTGAAGACCCTGAGTTCCTTGAGTACCTTGAATACTTTCCCCTTGAGTTCCTTGAGTTCCTTGAAGACCTTGTGTTCCTTGAGTTCCTTGAAGACCTTGAATACCTTGAATACTTTCCCCTTGAGTTCCTTGAGTTCCTTGAAGACCTTGAGTTCCCTGTGTTCCCTGAACACCTTGATTACTTAGACCTTGAGTTCCTTGAGCACCTTGAAGACCTTGAAGACCTTGTGTTCCTTGAGTTCCTTGAAGACCTTGAATACCTTGAATACTTTCCCCTTGAGTTCCTTGAAGACCTTGAGTTCCTTGTGTTCCTTGAAGTCCTTGAGTTCCCTGTGTTCCCTGAACACCTTGACTACCAAGACCTTGAGTTCCTTGAGTACCTTGAAGACCTTGAGTTCCTTGAGTACCTTGAACACCTTGATTACTCAGACCTTGAGTTCCTTGAAGACCTTGAGTTCCTTGTGTTCCTTGAAGACCTTGTGTTCCCTGTGTTCCCTGAACACCTTGACTACCAAGACCTTGAGTTCCTTGAGTACCTTGAAGACCTTGAGTTCCTTGAGTACCTTGAACACCTTGATTACTCAGACCTTGAGTTCCTTGAAGACCTTGAGTTCCTTGTGTTCCTTGAAGACCTTGTGTTCCTTGAGTACCTTGAATACTTTCCCCTTGAGTTCCTTGAGTACCTTGAAGACCTTGAGTTCCTTGAGTACCTTGAACACCTTGATTACTTAATCCTTGTGTTCCTTGAAGACCCTGAGTTCCCTGTGTTCCTTGAAGTCCTTGAGTTCCCTGTGTTCCCTGAACACCTTGATTACTCAGACCTTGAGTTCCTTGAGCACCTTGAAGACCTTGAGTTCCTTGAGTACCTTGAACACCTTGATTACTTAATCCTTGTGTTCCTTGAGTACCTTGAAGACCTTGAGTTCCTTGAGTACCTTGAACACCTTGATTACTTAATCCTTGTGTTCCTTGAAGACCCTGAGTTCCCTGTGTTCCTTGAAGTCCTTGAGTTCCCTGTGTTCCCTGAACACCTTGATTACTCAGACCTTGAGTTCCTTGAGTACCTTGAAGACCTTGAGTTCCTTGAGTTCCTTGAACACCTTGATTACTTAATCCTTGTGTTCCTTGAAGACCTTGAGTTCCTTGAGTTCCTTGAGCACCCTGATTACTCAAACCTTGAGTTCCTTGAGTACCTTGAAGTCCTTGAGTTCCTTGATTACCTTGAAGACCTTGAGTTCCTTGTGTTCCTTGAATACCCTGAACTATTAATTCTTCAGAAGCAATCCAGTATCTTTTTCCAGTATATCCAGCAACAGCGATCGGAACATACTGATCACCTATTGGATATGGATTTTTTCCAATTGAAGATACACCGACTAAAGGATCACCTAAATCGGGTTCAGCCTGTTCTAACCCCAAAAATTCATATCGATCTGAGGTAATCCCAGATTGATCATATCTTCTTACTCGCCCAGAATTATATTTCGTCATCTATCTAAATTATTGTTTAGCAGTTTCTAATATGCTTAAAACCAAAGACAATGAATTATTTTCACTTGCTTGAACTTTAAAAATATCATTAGTTTCTAAAACAAGTCTCCCATCAGAAACAATACTATATCCATCTTTTGGAGGTATTGGAACTGAGTTGGATAAAGTATAATCTGTAGGAGATTCTGTACTTCTGGAATGATAAGCAGTTATAGATACAATTCCAGATGCTTTATTCGTAACTTGAGATAAAATGACAATCGATGCTACACCTGCTGGACACGTATATATTCCAGTGTTTGTAGTTGTTAAATCATATCTAATTGTTCTGAATTTATTAAGAGCAACTACTGCCATTTTATCCTAACGCTATAATTAATGGTGTTACTGTATTTAACAAACTTTGATTGAACGCTCTTCCAGTGATTGTTCCGGTTAATTGATTTACTGTCACATCAGGTCCAATTCTAAAGTTTCCCGCTTGATTTGTTCCAGTGAAAATAATTTTTCCACCGTTTAACATTACAAATTCATTTTCTGGGATTGCAACTCCACCTAAAGCAGGTTTTGCTGTATTGATATTTGTTCCTGCTCCAACCCATTCTAAAGAAATTGTTGTTGCAAGCTGTAGACTTAATCTTGAAAAATAAACTGTGGATCCAGCACTTACTGTATTATTTAGATTTTGTTGTAGAACTAATGTTGAAATTCCACTAACTGGTAATGTAGCACTCTCTATTCCATAATAAATTGGATACATCACTGTCGTGAGTGCTAAACCAACACCACCATTATGTGCAATTGTATAAGCAGGATTCGTTAGATATTGAGATCCTGTGTTGTTTACATCAATTGAAGTTACTGTTCCAGAATCAGAAACATTTGCTGAAACTTCTGCAGTTACTCCACTTGGTCCAGTTGGAGATGAAATTGTAATAACTGGAGGGTTATTTGCAGAATATCCAGACCCACCATTTGTAACTTCAATTTTTTGAAGTTGATAGTATAATTTATCAAAATAAATTGCTTGACCATCATAAGGACGTTGACTTCCTAAACCAGAAATTACTATTGTATCTGGATTATTTCCATTAAAATCAACTTCATTTACAACATTTCCAGTGTAACGATAAATGGATCGACTGTATTGATCCCCAACCCCATTTGATACAAGAGCTCTATTTCCAAAAGAGCAATTAGAGTTTGTAATATCACATTGTCCACCACCAGAAGTCCAATGTCCAAGATCATTACAAATTGTAAAAATTGAAACTAACTGAGCATATGCACCATTTGTAATGGAAACTCCAATTCCACCTTGATTATATTGAGTATAAGAATCAACAGACATTGATCCAGTAACACCAAAATCGTCCAAATCTCCTGGTTCTGCATGGAATCCATCTACTTTCATTCCAATACTGTTTGCTATGAAGTTAGTGCAGTTTCTTGTATAAGGACCTTGTGTAATATTTCCAACTCCAGGAGAATATATCGTTCCTCCTATTTTACTACTCGACCAATTATTTCCTGCCTGACCATTATAATCAGCAGGATATGTTGTATTAATTCCTGCTCCACCAAGAGCACTTAGACCATTTTTAATAATTGTGGTAACTATTCCAACACAAGTATGAACTGCTGAAAGAACATTGGCACAATTTCCAATACTATAATTTGTTGCTCCGTCAGGTTGTATACTTAAATCTCTAATTTGAGTAGCAAGACTTTGATGATTTCCAGTCCACAAAACATTATTAATACAAGAATGAGCAATTCCAATAGCGTATTTTAATGTATCAACTGTGGCATCTTTTATACTATAACCATTAACATCTGTCCCAGTGATATGAAGAAGAGTTGCTCCATTGTAATAAGATTTTCCAGCACCAACACATTTTGAATTTCCACCACGAGTTATATCAAAACAAACTGCTTTGAATGTGTCTTTTACATCATCTTTACAATCATTTGGATTTCCTGTTGGAACTACAAATGCTGGATTTTTATAATTTGTGCTCGTTAAATATCCAACTGCCTCTGAAGCAATAAAATCAAGATTCATACGAATCATTCTTGCCGCATCAAAGAATCTATCAGAAGAAACTCCTGCTAATGGTTGAAAAGCAACTACTGAAGCTCCATTTGTTGATGCTGCCCCAATAAAACTTAAGTCAGTAATATGACAACCATTATTAACGTGGAAGAGATCCAATCCAGTATTTTGTGGTGTTACAACACAGTTTCTTAATTCAGTTCCCTCTACAGAAACAGTTTTATCTAAAATAACTGGGTTATCTTCCACATAAACTCCAGGAAAAACTTTAATTGTATCTCCAGAACTTGCAATTCCAGCAGCATTTTTGATTGTTCTTTTTGGATGATTTTCTGCCAAACCAGTATTGCTATCATTTCCGTTTTGAGAAACGTATATGGTTTTCCCAATTGGTTTATAAGATGTTACAGTAACTCTTCCTTTTCCATTTGTTGGATCAAGATCGATTCCAATTCCAGATACTAACTGAGTTACAATTCCAACTAAGTTTACACCATCACCATAATATTGAGTTGCTGTAGCAGTTCCAACAACAGTTAAAGTATTTGTAACTACACTTGTTCCAATACCTAAACTTCCACTTGATGGAACATAAACTAATTTTTCACTTGAAACATATTCAATACTTGTAGATCCACTTGTTATTCTTGAAGATAATGGATATTGAATTACATTTGAGGAATTATCATTTTGAATTGTAATCAAAGATGATCCTTGAACACCTTGAGTTCCTTGAACACCTTGTGTTCCTTGAAGACCCTGAGTTCCCTGTGTTCCTTGATTACCTTGAAGTCCTTGAGTTCCTTGAGTGCCTTGAAGACCTTGACTTCCCTGAGTTCCTTGAAAATTACTTAATGAACCCTGAACTCCTTGTCTACCTTGAAGACCTTGAGTTCCTTGAGTTCCTTGAAGACCTTGAGTTCCCTGTTGACCTTGAAGACCTTGAGTTCCCTGTTGACCTTGAGTTCCTTGAAGACCTTGAGTTCCTTGAGAACCTTGAACACCTTGATTACTCAGACCTTGAGTTCCTTGAAGACCTTGAGTTCCTTGAGTTCCTTGAAGTCCTTGAGAACCTTGAACACCTTGATTACTCAGACCTTGAGTTCCTTGAAGACCCTGAGTGCCTTGAGTTCCTTGAAGTCCTTGAGAACCTTGAACACCTTGATTACTCAGACCTTGAGTTCCTTGTGTTCCTTGAAGACCTTGTGTTCCTTGAGTTCCTTGAGCACCTTGATTACCTTGAAGTCCTTGAGTTCCCTGTTGACCTTGAAGACCTTGAGTACCTTGAGTTCCCTGAAAATTACTTAATGAACCTTGAACTCCTTGTCTACCTTGAAGACCTTGAGTTCCTTGAGTTCCTTGAAGACCTTGAGTTCCTTGAGTTCCTTGAAAATTACTTAATACACCCTGAGTTCCTTGTGTACCTTGAGTTCCAGAACCAAATGCTTCTCCAGTATCACCATCAATCAGTTCACCATGAACTTTTATACCTTTCCAAAAGGTAGCTTTTTCATTGAAATAAGATTCATTTCCAAAAGTAGTAATATCTGCCATATTAGAGAACGCTATCTACAATTGTATCTACGGCAAGACCAAAAACAGATTTTAAAATATCACCACCAACAAAACTACCTTCAAAAACTTTCGTTCCGAAACTTAGTCCAAGATTTGCAATAACATTTCCAGTTAAACCACTTACATCAATTTTATTTGCTTTCTGTAAAATTCTTCCAGATCCAGCGTTTTGAATAATATTTCTACCAGCTTTAAATGTTATATCTTCGTTTGCATCTAATACTATATTATTTGCTCTGATACGAACCATTCCAGTTCTTTCAGCAGTTAAAGCAATATCTCCATTTTTTCCAGTAATAACAATATCTACACTTTGTCCTTGATTTTTTTCTCCAGCAATAATTTCAAAACTATTATCATTTTTGATTGAAAATAATCCACCACTACTTAATGAAATAGAAGATTGTAATCCATCATTAGTGGCACCATAAATTTTGTAGACATCAGTACCACTCAATCCCATTTGAGGATTTGCAGTGTCAATTCTAAAATTAGGATTAAAACTTATAAGTTGTCTTCCTAAAATGTTTTTGTTCTTGTTAGGTCTTTCTGCCATCTCATGTTACACAATCTACTACGGTTTCTATCTTATCAAATTTGAATCCTGTAGGTCCAACAACAGGAATAAGAACCCCACCAGATCCAGTTTCGGAATTAATAGTTAATACTGGTTTATCATTAACTATATTATTTAGAATGTCAACTCGAATGATCTGACCTTCAAAAATTTGAATTGGATAATCATTTCCAAACTGATCATTAGCAGTGACAGTTCCAGAATAACCGTTTCCGGGATTTTCAATAATAACTTCAACGACTGAATAATCTTTAATGTCATTTGGTGTATAATTTTCCCCTTCAGAAATTGGATAAATTGCAATAACTTTACCATCTTTAATTACAGATCTTGCAACGGACCCATATCCCTGTGGATTGTCAAGATCATCAATAATTTCTACGAATGGTGGTATATTATAACCTGATCCAGAATTTGTAACTTGATATCCTATAATACTTCCTGTTATTAAACCATTTAAATCTTTAACAAAATTACCCATTAAAGGAATTGCTTCAGCATTCTTTCCTCTTCCACCACCAAAAATCTTTATTGTTGGAGGAGGAGCTTGTTTAGGAGACTTTACATCAAGAGCACTAATTGTTTTAGCGTAATCTTGAATCAAGTTAACTGTAGACTTATATGGAGATTTAGTTTTAGATTTTGATGAGTCATTACCAAAAACATAAAATTCTTGATCAAATGCATATGATGTGACAATTCCAGAAAATCCTCTTTTTACAGTCAACTCATTTGCAGTTTTATTGACCGACTGAATTGTAAGTAATTCATTTGATGTATTAGATACTGGAGACATAACACTTCCAGAAATTAAATCTTCCGCATTATCAATCAAAAATGTTGTTTCATTTTCATCTACTGTTTGAGTAAGTTTAATAGTAGTATATAAAGATCCAAGATTCGTTCCTTCTTTTTTCACAACATTAATTGGAACGGTTGATGCAGATCCTGTTTTTTGGATATTCATTGATTCAAGAACTTTTGTAAAAGAATTTGTTGAAACATCAATTGGATTTGCACCAATCATCCATTCTGTCACAAGACCTTGCATACTTTCCTTTGATTGATTTTTGTCAAAAGCAGCCCCAACAGATTTTATTGCATCTACAGAACTTCTTAGCGTATTGCCAACACTAAAATTGGGGAAAAACTGGAGTAATTTTTCAACACCGGCAAGAGGACTTTCCATTCCATTTTCAATTGTATCGACTATCGAATTAATTAAAGTTGTTGTAAATTGCAATTCAACAGAAGAAGTAAACTTATCAATGTTGCCAATTGTAGAATTGATCATATCAGTCACAATACCAGTGACTCCAGTTTTTACAATTTCATTTGCTAACTCTGATATTTTCTCTTCTAAAAATTTTACTGCAGGAACAAGTGCAGTTTGAGCAGCAACTCCTGCTAAATGAGCAAGTGCTACATTTCCCGTTGCTGCTAAAACTTCAGCAAATACTTTATCATAAAGTAATTTTAAACCTTTTTTTAATACTGGTATAAGTTGATTATACAAATAATTAAAACCAACACCAACAAAATCATTGGATATTGCTGATATTGTGTCTACTGTTTTTCTTATTTCTTCTCTAATTTTTGCAGCATTTCCTTGATATCTTCTTATTTTTTTAAGTACATTTGAAACTTCAGATTTAATAGCAGCAACTCGGGTATTTCCAACAGGATCGGCAAGAACTACTTTACTACCAACAGCACCACTAACTGATTTTTCTTCTGGATTAATCTGTTTTACTTGTTCTGGTGACACATCTCTCGGTGTTGGTTGACCAGTTTGTTCTCCAGATTCATTTTTTTGAAGTTCTGGATTTACTTTATTAATTTTATTGTCGTAACCAGTAAAAGCTTGAAAAGGTGATTTATAATCTTTGGAAGGAACTGAAGAACTCCTTCCAAAAGCAGCAAGAATGACTGGTATCTGAGCATTATCACCATCTAAGAAAAATCCCAAAACAATGTCGCTGGGTTGTAATTGAACACCTGTTGAAACATTAGCAGCTCCAGTTCCTGATGTAGTAGGAACTAAACATTGTGCCCATGGCAAATCTTCATTTGGAAGTTCTGCTTCACTATAAGGATGATACCCAAGTATTCTTACTTTAAATCTATTCCCCCATCCACCACCAGACGCTTGCTTTCCTAGAGATGATGCTGGAGGAATTTGTCCAATCCACCAACGAAACCCATCTCTTCCTATAAAATTACTTTGAAGTAATGATTGATCTAACATTTACGATTTTCTTGCTTCTACATTGATTCCAAATGTATCACGAATAAGTTTCATAGAAGTATATGAATTTTCAAGATCAAAATGATGACATAGTTCTTTAATCATATATAGACCACTTTGTTCTTTATCAAATTCTTTGGCATTTGACTCCGAAATTTTTGGAAAATTACATTCTATGATATCACCTGCTTTTAAATTGGTGTTTGATGAAACGATAATATTTAAAGATTGTGTAAATAGAGTATTGTATCTCATGAGTGCTTGAGATTGATATAACTTAGGGTCTGAATTCAAATCAGTTGAAGCATCTTTTTCCATTGTTCCAATATCAAGAATTGCAGTTATGATTCTTGTTGGAACATCACCTAAATTTTTATCAGATCCTGAGGAAAGAGGTGGCAATTTAAAACGACCACCTAAATTTTTTGATTTTTTTACATAATCCGATTGTTTAAATAATCCTTCTTCAGGACTTGAAAAAGAAAAATCTAAAGGATTAAAGAACATTCGATGACTTGCATATGTTCCCAGTCTAAGTTTTTCAATTAAATTTTGATTCTTATCAGTATAGTAATTTAAAATTTTAAAATCATTATTAACTTTATTTTGCTCAGAGTCATAAGATTCAGAAGATTCGCTGTAGATATATGTTGCTTTTGGTGTTTGTAACATCAGATCATCAAGAGATCTAAATTGAAATCCATCTTGAGTTTGATAGAATACAAATCCAGCAGTTGCACTTCCCGAACTTTCGGGGACTGCTTTTGATGCTAACCAAACTAATACTGTGAATGGTTTTCTTAAATTTCCAATAAATCCATACTTATTTGAAGATTTATCAATTTTACCTATCTTACTTGTTTTTAAATAATCTTTTAAAATTTTTTCAACAGAATCACTTATTTTAAATGATGTTGGAAATTTTTTGGAAACTCTTACTGTTTCATTTGTAATTGCTTCTCTTGAAACTAAATGTAAAGTAAAAGTTTCTCTATTTGTTTCTGAAATTACATCTGTAATGCTTGAAACATAAAAATAATCAGTTGACTTTTTTGAAAAATCTAATCCAGGATTCGTTGAAGAGTTACCTGCAATTTTAAGTAAAAGTCTTTCTCCTCCTCTAAGTGGTAATCCATTATAAATTGATTGTCGATCGGCATCAGGGTTATCTGCTGGGGAGATAACATTACCATTATCAGCTATTTTAAGTTTTGCAGTAATTGTAGGTGAAAAAATATCCTCATAGTATTCAAACGCAATGGCACCAGTTGTCAGATCAATCGTTCTTGACCCATCATTTGATTCTAAAATAAGTTGATTATATAAGGACTTTTTAATTGACATTATAGATACGCCAGGTCGAGCAAGAGTTTGTTTTTAATAAAATTATTTAACAGTTTAGATTCACTGATTGTTGGCATCATTGATGATTGTTGAGATGGGTATGATGCTTGTGATGCTTGTGGTTGAGTGTCATCAATGAATATTATTTGTGATCCCTTCCTTTGAGGTGTCATTGCAGCAGGTTGT
>Ga0194116_10008130_pt1 | contig 10690 bp, 8 predicted proteins | sample TA2MahsurfametaG_4_FD_148617 | JGI IMG/M metagenome (GOLD analysis project Ga0194116, IMG submission 148617) | Freshwater microbial communities from Lake Tanganyika, Tanzania - TA2015008 Mahale S9 surface | ecosystem: Environmental > Aquatic > Freshwater > Lake | place: Tanzania: Lake Tanganyika... | reverse complement strand
TGCCCTCCAACACCGGCCTTGCGGTGGGCGCTAACATTACCTACGCCGTGGTTCGCTGTGCAAACCCCTACACATCCTCGGATCAGGTGGTGCTCTTGGCCCAGGATTGTGTAACATCGTATTTTTCCATTAACGAGTCTCCCAAGGATGCTCAGGCCCAACCGGGCCCTCTCTTCTTGGGGCATGTCCAAGGTTCCGCACTTCAAGGACTTCGTTACGAGGCTCTCCTGCCGTATGCCAGGCCAGAGGACGGTGATCCCTACCGGATTGTGGTGGGTGATTTCGTGAGTACCGAGGACGGCACCGGGATTGTTCATTTGGCGCCCAGTTTCGGAGCAGATGATTTCAGAGTAGGCAAACAGAACAACCTGGGCAATCTTACCCTGGTGGATCGTTCGGGTCGCTTCACCGCCGAAGTCCATGATGCGGAATTTCCATTGCAGGGTTACCCGGTCAAGGAAGCCTTCTTGACGGAGGACGAGAAATCCCAATGGTTGGAAATTCAGCGGGAACGCTTGTCCGCCATGATCAGCGATCAACGTAAACTGTTGAGCGCAGATGAATTGATCGCTCTCAAATTGAAGAGGGAAGGTTTAGCTTTCCGTATCGAGAAATACGAGCACTCCTATCCCCATTGTTGGCGGACGGACAAGCCTATTTTGTATTATCCCTTGGATTCGTGGTTTGTGAAAACCACAGCGGTTAAGGACAGGATGATTGCCTTGAACCGTGAAATCCAGTGGAAGCCGGAGAGCACCGGAACCGGACGCTTTGGCAATTGGTTGGAGAATTTGGTGGATTGGAATTTGTCCCGTTCGCGTTATTGGGGTACACCCTTGCCGATTTGGAGTACCGATGACGGTCTCGAAAGGCGTTGCATAGGGTCAATCGAGGAACTTCGTGAGGCGGTTCAAGAGGCCAAGGCCGCCGGAATCGCCAATCCAGATTCCTTTCATGATTTGCACAGGCCGGAGGTGGATCAATTGGTTTTGAAATCTTCCACTGGAAAGCCTATGCATCGAGAAACGGATTTGGTGGATGTTTGGTTTGATTCAGGGGCCATGCCCTATGCCCAAAATCATTTCATGTTTGGGAAGGACGACCAAGGGAATGCACCTTGGCCCACCAATTTTCCAGCTGATTTCATCGCCGAAGGCGTGGACCAAACCCGAGGCTGGTTCTTCACCCTGCATGCCATCGCGGTCATGCTGTTCGACAGTGTTGCATTCAAATCGGTGATATCCAACGGTTTGGTTCTTGATAAGGACGGTAATAAAATGTCCAAACGATTGGGCAATACGGTGGATCCTTACCAAATGTTAGGAAAGTATGGAGCGGATGCCTTGCGATGGTACATGATTAGCAATGCCCCGCCTTGGGATAACTTGAAATTTGATGCCAAAGGGGTGGAGGAAGTGCAGCGGAAGTTCTTTGGCACCTTGTATAACACTTATCAATTTTGGGCGTTGTATGCCAACCTCGACGGTTTTGCTGCAGTTCTCCCCGAGGACCAAGGATCGGTTACAGGCTCCGCCAGCCCATTGGTTACCGCCTCATTGACGGAGATGGATCGTTGGATCCTCTCGGTATTGCATTCCTTGATCCAAGAAGTGGACAATGCCTACACCGAAATGGAGCCAACCCGTGCGGCCCGGGCGATACAGGACTTTACGGACATGCATCTGAGCAATTGGTATGTTCGCCTAAGCCGCAGGCGCTTCTGGAAAGATGGCTTGAGCCAAGACAAGGCCGCGGCTTTTCAAACCCTGCATCAATGTCTGCTGACGGTGGCTCATCTGATGGCGCCGCTGGCTCCATTTTATGCCGAGGTCTTGTACAGCGATTTGTTAGGGTTGGGACCTTCTATGACAGCAAGCCCGTCCAAGGCGGAGCCGGGTTCATGGCCTTGTTCGGTGCATTTGTCTCGTATGCCCCAACCAGCGATCGATCTGATTTCGGTGGACTTGGAGAGGAGGATGGAATGGTCGCAAGCGGTCTGTTCTTTGGCCCTTTCGTTGCGCAAAAAAGCCGGCATTCGCGTCAGGCAACCGCTGTCTCGTTTGGGTTTGATCTTGCCCGCTGGATTTACCGCAGAAAGCTTGAGCAGCATGCTCGATTTGATTCGTTCGGAAGTGAACATCAAATCGGTGGTCTGGGCGGGTGGGGATTCATTCCGCATCCAGCGCAAAGTGAGGCCGAATTTCCGTCGTCTCGGCCCGAAGTATCCCACGGTGATTCAGCAAATGGGTCCAGCCTTGCAAGCCATCTCTTCGGCACAGGTTGAGGAATTTCTTAACAATGGATTCTTGGAACTGGAACTGGACGGGGTGCATTGCCGATTGGAAACCGAAGACTTGGAGGTCCTTACCCAAGACATCGAGGGATGGCAGGTAGCCAGCGAAGGTGCCATCACAGTGGCGTTGGATACGGCCCTCACCCCGGATTTGGAGAGGGAGGGTTTGGCTCGCGAATTGGTGAACCGTGTGCAGAAGCAACGCAAGGACATGGGTTTGGACCTTACCGACCGTATCGTGCTGCACTGGGAAACCTTGCCCGGAATGATGGCGGTGGTGGAAGAATTTGGAGCTTATATTGCGGGTGAAGTCCTGGCCGATCGCCTCCAACCCTTGGCTCCAACCCGCGAAAAGGCGATTCAGGTGGATTTGGAGGGCTTGATTCTGCAAATAGATGTGGAAAAAGTGGAAAAATAGGAACAGGGTTTTAATCCTGAAATCACCGTTCTTCCTTAGCTTCCGTGATTATTTTTGCCTCCCCTAAGGCAGGTCCTTGGATTTTTTAAATTTGAACTCGATGGAGAACCCCAACAAAACCCGGTACAGCGACGAAGAGTTGAACGATTTCCGCTCGCTAATTCTCGAAAAATTAGAAACGGCGCGTGCTGAATTTCGCTACCACCAAGAACAGCTGATGCACGTCAACGAAAACGGGACTGATGATACCTCCAATTCCTATGTTACCCTGGAAGAAGGATCGTTGACCTTGGAGAAGGAGCAGCATTCCCAGCAGGCCTCGCGTCAGCGTAAATTCATTGATCACTTGGAGAACGCTTTGATTCGCATCGAAAACAAAACCTACGGTATTTGTCGCGAAACCGGAAAGCTCATCCAGAAGGAGCGCTTGATGGCGGTGCCTCATGCCACCTTGTCTATGGAGGCCAAACTCAAGCAATAGGGGCGTGAACCGCATGAAGCTTGCGGCTTGGGTGGCCATGGCCTTGTTGGTCGCAGATCAGGCTTCCAAATTGTGGGTACGTACCCAGATGTTTCCTGGCGAATCCTTCGAGGTTCTTGGAAGGTACTTTCAGATTTTTTTTATTGAGAATAACGGAATGGCCTTTGGATTGGAATGGGGTGGCCGCTTCGGTAAATTGATGTTGACCTCCTTCAGGTTGGTCGCTGTGGTGGGATTGGGTTACTATTTCCGTCGGATGATCCAAAGCGGGCAAACAACCCAGGCGGGTACGGTGGCTTTGGCCCTGATCTGGTCAGGGGCATGCGGTAACATTATCGATTCTTTGTTTTATGGACCCTTGTTTGGTTACGAGACTTTCATGCACGGGCGGGTTGTGGATATGCTTTACTTTCCTCTTTATCAAGGCTTTTTGCCGTCATGGCTGCCGATATGGGGTGGGGAATACTGGGTTTTCTTTCGTCCTGTTTTCAACTTGGCCGATGCAGCCATTTCGGTCGGCGTAGGGATGAGCATGTTGTTTTATAACCGCCTCTTTGTAACCTTACCGAAAGAAGAGCAACCCTTGGCTTGAATCAAGGGATTTGAGAAATACCCACAATTTTAATTACAAACAATGCGCTGTTTAATTTTTCAATTTCTAAGCTTCAGGCAAGGTCTGAACCTTGCTGCGATGCTGCTCCTGTTGACCCTAGGGGCCTGCAATTCATCCAAGAAATTAACGGCCAGAGGGGATGAATTGGCGATTGCAGGAATGTACGAAGAGGCTAGTATGCAATACATGCGGGCTTTGCGTTCCAAGCCAACCTACGTCGATGCTCGGGTGGGTTTGCAAAGAGCCGGTCAGAAGCATCTGGATGCCCTGCTTGTCAAGTTCGATAGGCTCCATGGGGAGCGGCAGCACTACGATGCGGTGTTTGCTTTTGTCAAAGCGGAGACCTTCTACAGGCAGGTCGAAATGCTGCGCGTGGATTTGGATTTTCCGGCCAGGTACCGGGCGGATTACGTATCGGATAAGGCGATTTATCTGGAAGAGGCTTACAACAAAGCCGCCAGGTTAATGGACCAAGGCCAGCTTATCGAGGCTCAAGCCGTATTGTCGGACATGAAACGGGTGGATCCCAATTACAAGGATGCCGCTCAAATGGAGAGGGTCGCCAGAGTGATTCCAATCTACGAAGACGGCATGGCCATGTTTGATCGGCAACGGTATCGAGCTGCTCATCAGCGCTTCAAGGATGCGGAGGCCGTCCTTCCGGGCTTTCGTAATCTGGACTCCATGATGGTGGCCTGCGAGAATCTGCTCATCTTGAAGGTCGCCATTCTGCCCTTCGACGGGAGCTCAGGATTTGCCTTTATGCTCAACCCGCACACCTTCCTTCGTTCGTCGTTGACGATGGAGCGCAATCGTTTTCTTCAATTGGTGGATGAGAACGCCATTGCCAATGCCCTGCAACAACAAAGCAATTTGTTATACGGAGGTAACAAGGTCATCCTGGAAATTGCCCGTTCCTTGGGGGCCAATACCGTGATTGGGGGCAAAGTTCTGGAATTGCAGGTGGTTCCCCCGGAGTTGCGTTCCGAAATTAAGCGAGGTTGGGAGGCCTACACGGTCGAAGTCACTAATCCGACCACTCAACAGAAAACTACCGAAACCCGTTACCAGAAAGTGGAATACAGCGAGTGGAGTGGTCGCTCTCTGGTCCGTATGAAAGTGCAATGCCAAATGGTGAATGCCCTCAACGAGCAAGTGTATTTCTCGGATATTTTTCAGGTGGAGACCGGTGATGAGGTTCGTTATGTGATGTACGACGGTGATAAGTCCAGGCTTTACGCCGGGGTTTGGGCAGACCGCAACCGAGATGATGCTACGGATAAGGTATTCAAGGAAAGGGATCAGCGCAAGGATATGGAAAGGCTACTGAATGGGCGCAGAGAATTTGCACCAGTATCGGGGATGATGGGCGAATTGCAAACCGCCATGTCGCTACGCCTGCGGGATGCGGTGCTCTTCGCAGAGCGTAACCGGCCTTAGCGGACAAGGTGGAGCAAGCCTGAGCGCAGACCGCTCTTCCCCGCGGCGTCCACGTAATTCAGCAGGTAGGTGTAGGTTCCTGAAGGCGCTTGCCCTCCGCCTCGGGTCCCGTCCCATCCAAAATTAGGGTCCTGGGATTCAAAGACGACCTGACCGTATCGATCAAAGACCTTGACATCCACCTTCACAATGTTATAGGCCACCATGCTGAACTTCCTATTTTCGGGCCGTGTTGCATCGCCGGGAATAAAGGCGTCAGGCAAATACAAGTAGGCGTTGCATTCATCGTGAACGCGGATGCGCAATACCGCGGTATCGGAACAGCCGGATTCATTGGTCACCCTGTATCGAATTTCATAATCCCGCTTAGCGCTGGGTTCAAAGGAATTTCCTCGTACCCCATCCCCCCAATAGATGCCACCCGCAGGTTGCCCTTGATCCAAAGTGATTGGACCATCGTCCAAACAATGCTCCAAAGGACCGGGCAAAGTCGCATTGGGTACAGGACGAACCGTGAGTTGCAATTCCAGCAAAGAGTCGCATCCCGCGGGGCCAGGTATAACCCGGGTGTAGGTTCCGGATTGGCTGTATAACATTCCCCTCCATCGGTACGGGCCGCAGTGGTTGATTTGCTCCGAAGCCGCATAGCTGCTTCCTACCGTTAACTGCAAGCGAACAATGCTGTCGCAACCTTGCAAGCTGACTAAGGTATCACGGTACGAGCCGGATTGTCGAATCCATCGCCCATCGAAATAAAAGGAATCGCAAACCGTGCGTTGAAGTTGTTGGTTGTATAGTGTATTGATTGTCAATTGAATACGGCTTAGGCTATCGCAACCCCAGCGATTAAGCAGGGAATCGGTGTACAGGCCGGAAACCGTGACATTTCGCCCGTTAAGGCGATAGGAACCGCATGCCTGTACCGAAACGGGGGTGAGGTTGAAGGTGTCCTTGGGATAGACTGTGAGGTAAAGGGTGACGGTGGAGTCGCAAAGCCTGATGGAGCTGTAACGAATGATGTAGATCCCTGTGGTATCGTAGCGACGATTCCCAATAATCACGGCGTCTCCCCTGCAGAGGGTATCGTAAAGATCCCGATTGGAGCTCAAACCATAATCCGAAAAATAGGCATAGCGAATGGCGTTGTTAAAGGTTTGTGGGTCCCCTTCAGGGGATCCGGCAATTATCCCTGCATGAAAATTAAATTGGCTGTTGAGTAAACTCATGGTCCCCGAAGCAGGGAGTAGAGGGCCGATATTTTTGCGTGCAACCCACCATTGATTGCCCGGTAGAGGAGCGAAATCTGAGGCAGTCAACAGGCTTGCATTCCCGTTCAGGTTGAACAAGCCTTGCCCGCCGTTTTCGACAATGGCCAGCAAGAAAAGGGAATCGCCTGCATGGCGATGGAAGAGGGCTTGGCGGGATCCGGTGCAATTGATGCGGGGAAGAAGAGCGCCTCCAATTTCGCAACCCATACCGGTAACATGGAATACATAAACAGGCTTGGTGGTTTCAATGATTTCGGATGGGTTATTCACATTGAGCAAATAGGTTTCTCCTGCGGAACTGAAGGTGTGAAGGGTCAGGCCGTTGATCCGTAACACCGTTCCCGTGTCCGTGGAGGTGACGTAGTACCGGTCAGGCATGGGGGCAAGACCGTTGCCGAGGATGCCCCGACCGACGATATAGTCTTGGCCAACGGATTGGACCGGGACCAATTGGTCGCCAATCATATCGCGGCATGTGCCGTAGGAGGGATCGTACACCGCATCATCCGAATAGGTTACTGCGATGGGCTTATCGGAAACAATGCGGGACCCGGTAACTTTCTGAAGGCCACCGGCCCCGGAGGCCACATAGGCTAGGGTTTGACCCCGCATCAACATGCGTTGGAAGGGGACATTGGCAGGATGCCCTATCAAAGGATTGCGTGGGGTCACGGTCACCAAGGTGCTGTCTTGGGTGGCAACCACATCGAAGCGACTCTTGGCGCTGCCCGGCGCAAAGGTCGTGTCGTTAACCCATGCGCCCAGTGCAAACGGGGTGCCTTGGCCTCCAACGAAGAAACGCGTTCCCAATGCGGTCTTGCCTTTGAGGGTAAAGGATGCGGCATTGAGGAGGGATTTGATTTCGTAGAGGACACCTACGGGTTGATTGGAGCGAATGCGGAGACCGTAAGGTTGAACAATGTTGGGGGGTTGATTCTCGAGTTGGCCCAAACGCGATGTCAAATCATGGACCAGGACCGAATTGGGCGGGACTGTGAGGGTGATGGCCGGAAAATTGGTGCTGTTGGCCGGTTGGTCCACCACGACTTGTGCCCCTGCCGGTCCTGCACTGAGATGCAGCGTTACTGGGGCTTCCCCCAGGCCCACCACAGCATCCGGGGCTACGAACCAGAACAAGGTGTCTGTTTGTCCATAAGCAATATTTCCTAGGCACATCAAGAGGAACAAGGAACAGAGGCCCAGGACCCTGAAGGAATATTTTTTTAGGAAAATCATGGTTACGGGGTATAGGGATAAGGACAACCGTGCAGATTGGTCTTCGGAATGCGCACATAATCACTGTATTCCAAATCGCGCAGGGCTTCGGCCAGATCGGCTCTCATGGGACTTGAAGGGTTCTCGGGGTCAGCGTCCACGGCGCCACTGTAACATATTTTCCATGTGGAGCGGTGTTTCGTGGAACAGCGGCGCTTGGGATGAGGCGCTGCAGATTTTTTGATGACCACGATATGCGGGATTTTGCGGATACCGTAGGCAGCGAAGGTTTCACCGCGAAGGTCTTGAGCAAGGACTGCCTCGGCATAGGGTAGCATGGAAGGGTTCAGGGAATGCGGAAATATCCAGAGGGCTTGACCCTGCAATCGTTGCCACAGGGGCTGAAGGGCCTTGATCTTTGGTTGGTACAAATGATGTGCCGGGCAAGCGTAATGACTGAAAACCAAAACCAGGACTTGGGCATCCTTGAATTGATGGAGGCGAATATTCTGGTCTACCTGATCCTTGAGCAGGAAATTCGGGGCCTGTTCCCCCCATTGATGGGCGGGCAATTGCCCGAAGGAAGCCGAGGAAAGCACGGTGCAGGCAAGCATCCACAACCATTTAGCGACCGATAGGACCGGTACCGAACCACCCCATAGGGATGGACCGCTACCCTCATGGGGGTTTTTGTCATCAAGGAAGGCCATTTCGAGGAATGTCGCTAAACGTACGGAATAGGGTAGCCTCAAATTTATCTTTGAGAATGCTCACGCAGACCCGTTCGACCGAGAATTATCTCAAGGCAATTTACAGACTTTCGGGTCTAGATTTTGGAGGCCTACGCAATGGGGAATTACCGTATTCGGTGGGGACCAACGACTTGGCGGTCGAGCTTCAGACCAAGGCTTCTTCGGTCACGGATATGTTATTGAAATTGGCGGAGAGGGGCTATGTGGATTATGTGCCCTACCAAGGGGCGGTGCTTACTCCTTCGGGGATTTATTTGGCTTACCAGGTGGTGCGCAGGCATCGGCTTTGGGAATATTTCTTGGCGCATCGGCTGGGCTTCTCTGCGAATGAAATTCATGATTTGGCCGAAGAAATGGAACATGTGCGCTCGCTCACGCTGACCGATCGCCTTGCGGAATTTCTGGGACAGCCCCAATGGGATCCGCACGGTGACCCAATTCCCGCAGCAGATGGTCAAATGCCCGCTATGGAGCGAGAGTCCCTCGCTGATGCTATGAACAGGGTATCTCAACAAGAGGGGGCTACGGTGGTCAAGTTCAACCTATGCGGTTTGGGTTCTCGTGATCCGGAGTTAATAAGGGGTTTGCAAAGCCTGGGTATGAGAATAGGGGCTTTATTGCAATGGACGGTCCAGGTCCAGCCCCTGGAAGGTCAGGCTGTCCTGCACTTATATGGCAACAAGCAGGTGGTGTTGCCCTCGGCATGGGCCAAAGCCCTTTGGGTAGTCCAAAAACATCCATACCATGAAGACAGCGCTCTTTAAGCCTGGAGACCGCCTGGAGACCACCTTTGTCGTGGAACCCAAGGATTGGGCTTCCTTTTATGGCGAAACGGTTCATGAGGTTTGTTCGACCTATGCCTTGGCCAGGGAAGCGGAATGGGCCTGCCGTCAATTTGTATTGAAGATGAGGGAAGACCACGAAGAGGGCATAGGTCATGGGCTCAGTATCCATCACAAGTCCCCTGCCCTGACCGGTCAAATCGTGGAGATGCAGGCGACCTTGCTGGCCGTGGACGGGGTGAAGGTGGATTGCACATGGGAGGCCAAGGTCGGTGATCGACTCGTCGCCTACGGCACTTGCGCTCAAACGGTTTGGCATCGAGAAAAGATCGACAGGCATTGGAAATCCTATGCGACCAATCCATGAGCCGCGCATCGAAAAGTTCACCAACGGTTCCGGAGATTGTGAACCGCAAGGCCAATTTTGAATACGAGATCTTGCAGAAATTTGAGGCGGGGATGGTTTTGACAGGCTCTGAAATCAAGAGTCTTCGCGATGGCAAAGCTACCATGGGGGACGCTTACGCCTGTTTTGATCAGGATAGGTTAGTGCTTCGTCACATGAACATCGCCTTGTTCGCTCAGGCTTCTTACCTCAACCACGAACCGTTGCGGGATCGTTTGCTCTTGTTGAATAAATCTGAACTCCGTAAAATCCGTCATCGTATCACCGAAAAGGGACTTTCGCTGGTGCCTTTGAGGTTGTATTTCAGCGAGAGAGGTTTTGCCAAGGTGGAAATTGCTTTGGCAAGGGGTCGCAAATCCCATGATAAACGCCAGGCCCTCAAAGAGAAAGACTTGGACCGCGATCAGCTGCGCGAACTTTAATCGATGCCAGCTGGATGGGACTCACCTGGATGGGATCCATCTGGATGGGATCCATCAGGATCTAAACCGACCAGCCGCCCTCCCCGGTAAGCGGCACAAATCGAAATCCCGGAAAAGCCTCTTGGCGCCATTCCGTGGAAGAAATTTTGGTAAGCTTGAGCATGGTTTGTTCGGATAATTCACCCACCGGGATGACCAAATGACCTCCGGTACGGACTTGGTTTTGGAGGGCTTCGGGAATATGAGGCGATGCAGCAGTCACCAAGATTCGATCAAAAGGTGCATACGAGGGAAGGCCCAGGCTCCCATCCCCGACAAACAATTTGGCTCTGCATTTCAAGTGTTTTAACAATAGTTGACTCGAGCGATGAAGGGACTTGATGGTTTCAACACTGAATACCCTGGCTCCCATTTGGTCAAGAATGCAGGCCTGGTAACCTGAGCCTGTGCCAATTTCAAGGATTTTCATGTGGGGTTCCACCGCGAGCAATTCGCTTTGAAAGGCGACCGTATAGGGTTGGGAGATGGTTTGGCCTTCCCCGATGGGCATGGCTTTGTCCTGGTAAGCCAGCTCCGCCAAGGCCTGGTCCAAGAAAAAAT
>Ga0194116_10008128_pt1 | contig 10692 bp, 10 predicted proteins | sample TA2MahsurfametaG_4_FD_148617 | JGI IMG/M metagenome (GOLD analysis project Ga0194116, IMG submission 148617) | Freshwater microbial communities from Lake Tanganyika, Tanzania - TA2015008 Mahale S9 surface | ecosystem: Environmental > Aquatic > Freshwater > Lake | place: Tanzania: Lake... | reverse complement strand
TTCATAGGTCTTGCCTTGCCAAGTCCCTGTAAATGGTTGACCGTTAATAGTAAACAAATCAGCAGCAGTTCCTAATCCGCGATACTGATTACCTTTAGCATCCATACCATAGCCTGCGGCTCGTTTTGCATCATATAAAGAATCACTAGATGTAGTTATAGGCTTACCTTGTGCATCTATACCATATCCTGCTGCTCGTTTTGCATCATATAGGGCATCGCTGGAAGTAGGTGCTCCAGTATACATTGATTGAGTAGCACGTTTTCTTGCTCCAGTAACAGGGTCTACTATTTCATTTGTAGAAGCATCGTAATATGGATTAGGCGATTTAATTAGTTTATATTCTCCACCAGATGTTCCAGCACCTTGTTTCCAAGCATAGTCGTAAACATAGGCATCTGGTTGTGGAAGTGGAGCAAGTTTAGCAGCAGCTTTTGCTTTAGATTCTTCCTGTGCCTTAAAGTATGCTTCGCGGCGAGCGGCAGATTCAGCTGCTACTTCCTTTTGAATACGAAGGCGGCGTTCTTCTTTTGTCTCAGCCATTGTTACCCCTGGAATCCGAAGTCACGAAGCACATTGAGTGCGACATCTGATACTTCTTCTCTGGCTTTATTTGTGTACTGCCAGCGTGAATCTTTGCGTAGAGCACGTTGGTAATCATAGATACTCATTTCACCTTGGCTAGTAATAGCAGAGCGTAATACTGGATCATCAAGTCTAATTGTCTCTGGGTTGAGTTCTAATACACTAGCCATAATATTTTTGTAAGGGCTATAGACTGTATCTAAATCAACGCCTTCATCAAGCAATTTTCCTACATTTTCAGGCATACCAATTTTTGCGGTTCGGCGAATAATATTCTTAAAGGTATCAAGAGACTCACCTTGCAGAACTCTCTCCACCCAACCATCAAGTTGTCCACCAAACTGTTTATCTAGGTCAATACCATTAGCAGCGGCAGTGCCTCGTAAGTTAATGACTGTTTCTCCAGCCTTGCCACCAAATGCCTTACCAGGCAAGTAGTTAAACTTAGCGCGTATAAGTTTTTCTATGGCAGGATTAGCTGGACTTAAATCTAAAGAAATAGCGGTATTTACTATATCTTCTATATCTGACTCAGTAAGGTCTACTCCAAGTTCAACAGCCTTGTCAATAATATATTGACGGTTGTTAATATCTCGGCCCTTTTCGGCTCCTGCAGTGCGTGGGTCCTTGCGGAGTAACTGTTCAAATTGAACGAAGTTCATTCCGCCTTTATCAGTAAAAACCTTTTTAAGAATAGGATCATTTAAGTTAATAGTAGATTCATCTACATTAAAGAAATTAGCCATACGTGTAATATAATTACCGTAAATTTTTTTAAGACTTTGACCTGTCTTTAGAAGAGACTGAACGAATGCTGGTTGGTTCTTTGCAGCAGCATTGCGAATAATATTTTCAAAGTTTTCAATAGGAGTTCCAGCGGCAATTTGAGTTAGCCAACCATCAAGTTGTCCCTTAAACTCTGGGCTTGTTTCTAGATTTATGCCATTATCAATTCCAAGTTCAAATAGCGTTTCGTAATTTTTAGCAGCTTGTCCTTTATACTGTCCATCTACAGCACCAATTTTAAGTTTCTTATTTATGAAAGAAGCTAGTAAAACATTGCTTTGGTCTTGGTTTGTATCGTATGCCTCTTGAGCAATTTGTAGCAAGGTGGCTTCATCTAAAGTAGCACCAGCATCTCTTGCTTCGTTTTTAATTGTTTCACGTATACCAGCAAGGTCAATTCCATAAGCAGTCTGAGAATTTATCTCAGCTATCTTTGCAACATTACCTTCTGCTGCTTTGATAGCGGCATCATACTCTGCCTTATCTCTTGCCTTTTGACGCACCTTTGGGTCAAGAAGAGCTAGTCTCTTAATCTCTGGACCAAAAGTTGGGTCTTTAGAAAGTTCTGTAGTAAGCCATTGGTCTTCGTCTAGACCGCCAACGGATGCCTGTTCGGCTGTAGTTCCCTTACGCTTGTAGGTTTGCTTTGCAGCCTGTTCTTTTTGAGCGGTTGTAAGTCTCTTGCGCCAAGTTTTTAATTCTCCAGCAGTTGGATCGCGGTCAAGTAACTTTTGGAAGATATCGGTAATCTTGGCATCAGCTTGAGTTTGGCTGTAGATACTTGGATAGGTTATAGAAGTAGGTTTTGGAGTTTTTGCGGTATTGCCACTACTAGCTGCAGCTTCCATTTGAGCAATTTCAGCTTCAGTCTTACCTTGATCTCTAAGTTGTTGTTTGAAACCCTCAGTAAATGGCATTATTTATTCTCCTGCTTTGGCGTTAAATACTTGTCATATATGAGATCTTGGGATAAGAACCTATCGTAAACATAAGCAAATCCCATTTTGTCATCTTCCTTTAACTTATTAACCATCTTGTCGTATGACTCTCTTACGTCTAAATTTGACTTAGCATCAATAGATTTAGCAGAACGATTTAATAGTTCTTTTGCTATTACTTGACGCATTTCAATATATGCTGATATTGATTTCCAAGTAGGATTCTTTTTGTTGTCTTTCATAAACTGTTTATTTTCTAAAATTTTAGAAAGCCCAAGAATGACTCTATTGGTTTTAGACCCATCAGAATCTAGGTAATCATCATACCAAGCAGTTTGTTCATATTGACCAGATTTAGGATTGATTACAGGATTACCCTCAGCGTCTACTTTTATAGCCAATTTTTGAATTTCAAACTCTTTAGCAGCCTTTATATCTTCTGCGCCTTTTTGCATAATAGAAGATAGACCTCTAGCCTGCAACTCATTGTCAAAAATATCCATAAATTTGTTATATTGAATCCAGCCTTTTTCAGCTTCAGTCTTCTTCATAGCCTCAGCAGGGCTTTGAGAACTTAAAAACTTTTGTGGCGCATCTGGAGAAACACGCGTTTTGTATAAGTAGTCGTAAGCCGCCTGAGAAAATTCATATCCCTGGAAATCGTTAGTGACTGTGGAGATAAGGCGAGGTTCAATCTTAACAAGTTCAGAAACAAGATCTGGATATTTCTTGATTTGCTGAACCGCAGATACTGAAGACTGGACACCTGTTGGATTATAGGACAGGGTTGTGGTAAATGCAAAGAAGTCTGGATAATCTTTTAAGAATCTAGCATCAGCTTCAATTCCATAAAGCCTGCGATATTCGCGGGACTTATCCATATAAAACTTGTAAGGAGTATCAAATCTAGGAGCAAATGGAAGAACCAAGTTTGCAACGGTACGCATACGCCAGTAGTTCTTGGTCATATCCATAATTTTCTTTGGGCTTACTGGAGGCTTGCCATCGCGCTTAGCGTTTTGCTGCTCCGTGTTCCATATCAACTGATAACTTCTAGCAAATTGAGGATCTTCTAATTCTGCAGTATAAGTTTGAGCTCTCTGGAACCAAGTAGGTAAGAATCCAGAGATAGCATCTTTAGGCAGTCCATAAGGAAAAGCCCATTTTAAAGATTCCTCAAGGTCAGGTCTATTCTTTGCAATCTCTGCAGCAGGAACAGCTACATAAGGACCTACTGGAAATATATCTGAGAAGAAATTAGGATTACCCTTTGAGTAAAGAATATCCATACCACCTTGGAATAGGATATCCAAGGACCCTTTAGGAATACCCATCTGGTTCAAGGACTCTGTTCCTTTATCAAAGAAAGGAAGTTTATTTAAGCCCTTTGGTAAACCTACCCATATTATATCATTGCCAGATGTTTCTCCTGCGGGAATTGGATTGCCTTCAAAGTCGGTAACAAGACCTGCTTCATTCGGCGCATTCCATACCATATAGCCACGATTTACAATAGCAGGATTAGATACTGCTAATTTCATCCAAGTCTTGTAAGCATTCTCTTGTGCTGAGAAGAATGGGTTAATATATTTCATAACCATTGCAGCATTAGTCTTGCGTTCAATATTAAAAAGAATACCTTTCATCTCACGAAGAGCAATTTTGTGAGACTGAGATAATAAATCCTGTTGTTCTTTTACCGTTAAGCGTTCTTTCTTTAGGCCAGTCATAATATCTAGACGGCGTGTAGCTTCTCGGCGGTAAAGATAAATATAAAGAGGGTTACGAGCCCAAGCATCTTCAGGCAAAGTTGCTAAAAACTTAAATGCGCTGTTTACGAGTCCACGAATTTCAATTTTAGAAGCATTGTAGATATTTTCTTCTAGAATGTGACCGTGAATAGTTGGTAATTCTGTAGGATCTTTGAAGGCTAATCTTAAATCTTCAGCAGTAATCTCACGGATTTTAGGACGTAGCCCTGATTGAACAGGTAAATAGTTATCTAGAAACCCAGATATCTTAGTTACGTATTCTACTGCTTCATCTGAGTCAATAGCTAAACGGCGGCGTAAATCACGGCCTTCTCCAGAGTTACGTAGCCATTTGGCAACATCATCAATGGTTTCTCCATTAGCTATCTTTTGGACTACTGCTGAGTTACCAAATTGCTGACGTAAAGTTTGAGCCCACTGTTCAAAGTATCCTGGGTCTGTTGGTTTTACAGCACCAATACCCTTTGATGAAAGATTACGACTATACAAATCAGTATTACTATCTACCATACGCTGGAATGAATTACTAGATGACGCAATGCGGCGGAACATTTCTCCTAATTCCCCACCAAAAGCATCAGGAAGAACATACTTTTGACCATCAGATGTGACAGTCTCAAAAGATCCAGTACCAATACGCTTCTTGGGCTCTACTGCTACCCGCTTACTAAGAACTGAAGCATAGTGGTTATAGATAGCCTGTTTTTCTTCGCGCAATAGTCTTTTAGTATTCAACTCTGCGGCAAGGTCTAAATCTTTTGGATATAAAGATACCTTTGTTTCAAGAGCAGCAATATCATCTTTAAGAGTATTTAATTCGCCAATAACTTTGCGACTCTCTATTTGAATGCCTCTAAAGGTTAAACCATCTTCTATCGGACGGTATCTATCTATGTATCTTGTAGGAATCTTAACTGTATTATCTAGGATATTCTTAGTTCCTTCGCCAAGATGGCGAAGAGATGCCATAGCACCAACGGATGCAGCTATGCGAAGTTGAGAATCAATAGCGTTACGCTGTGTATATCCAAGTCGTAAAAGAACTGCTGCCTTAAATATGTCCTGGTATAAATCAATATAGTTGAGAGCTAAATCTTTTTTGCCTCCAACAGCATTAACTATACCCAACTTACTGTTTCTCTTTAATACTTTATCAAGTGTTAGGAAATCCATAATTGGTAAGAAGTTAGCTGTTTGAGATTCCAACAAAGGCACTTTAATAATAGATCCGTCTAGGTCTATCATAAAGCCATTGTCTTTTATAGACTTCAAAGCAGAGACGCGAGCGTTTTTGATACCATTGTAAAGCGTCATAGCGCGTTCTTCATCTACGCCATATTTTTCAGCAAGTTTTCTAAAGCCATAGTTTTCTAAATTTACAGCAGCAACTACTCTGGCCTCTGGAGATACAGCTTTCATATAGTTATCAAGAAGCTCTTTGCTCTTTTGAGGGCTAGTATCAGTAACTTTACCTAGAATATTTAAGGTAGCAATAACTTCGCGGTAAGAATCAGCATTATTAAAGTCAATTAAACCTGCTGGACGCTCTTTACCAAGCCAACTAACCTTCTGATACAGTTTGTGAAATGGAGTTGGCTGATAAACCTCTACTTTAGCAGAACCAGTTGTGCGGTCATAGAACCTTACAGCACGAGACTTGGCAATAAAGTCTTCAATTCCACCAGCTAGAACGCCAGTAGTGCGAGTTAGCGCTCCGCCACCCTCGCCAATTTCCATCATTTTTGCAAAAACTTTGTCTTTTTCAGCAAGAGCTGCATAATTAGCTTTGGCTTCATCAATGGCAGGTTTATTATCGTTAAGAAATGGAATCATTCCAGAGCCATCTGGAGCAGAAAACAGTTTCCACTCGTCTACAGCAGATAAATCACCACGAGCAACCTCAAGGGCATCGCTAATATCGCGGCGTGCTACCTTTAATTCATCTAACGCTTTAGGATCGCTAAGTGCGGAACGTAGAATTAAAGCTGTTTCATCTACGGTAGTAGAGTTACCAAGTAAATGCGCTAATAGTCCTGGCTGACTTGACGAACGAACCATTGGATGGTTTATAGCATAAGCTGAATCATTCTTAGTAAAGTCATCTAGTAAAGGTGTAAACCTATTTACTTCGCCATATTGAGCCTTAGATATTCCTTCAGCAGCTTTGGCTACAGCATCTGAATTAGTTAGCTTACCTACTCCAAGTGAGCTTGCTTTTACTCCCATAGCAGCCTTGCCGCCAATAAAAGTTATATCACCAAAGAAAAGTGTTCCTAAATCAACTCCGCCAGAAAGAGCTTTACCCCAAGCGCTCTTCTTAAAAGCTGCTTCGCGCTCATTAGGGTTATAGATATTAAATTTAGGATCATAAGCATTGCGAAATGCACCAATAAATGCTTGGCCTGGTGATATCTCTTGAGCACCTTTGTAGGCTTTCTTCCAAGTATCAGGGTCAAAGTAATCAGTAAACTCAATGCGACCAGCATTCAAGTCACCTTGAACCAAACCAAAAGTAGTAAGAGGTTCACGAATATACTCTTGGTTAATCTCATTGATTTTTACAAGAGCAGGTGCTACATAAGGGACCTTCATAATAGCGCCGCCTGCAGATGCTAAAGGTTTAGCAATGCGTCCTTGTTCTTTTTCCCAAGATGTCTTAAATGGTTTTAAGAAACCATTATACGCATCTTCATCATTCCAAGGAGCGGTTCCTACATCCCAAGCAAATCTGGCAATACCTTTACCAGCGCCAATTAGTTCCCCGCCAAATTTACCTGCATTTTTTACTGCGGTTGAGGCAACTTCACCAATTCTGTTCCATACACTCACAGATTATCCCTTAGTTCTCTAATAGCTTTACGGGTTTCTGGTGATGTATTAGGCAATGATGCTATGTAAGCAAGCACTGGCATATATTCTCTGATTGCAGATCTAAAATTTATGTCGTCTTCTTCTTGAGGTCCACCTGGAAGAACTTCAGAACCAGGACCAGGACCTATATCAATACCTGCGGTAATTTCTTCATCTGGACGCGTGGAAGCATCATACAGTCTTGTTCCAACTTGAACTGGATTTCTTTTAACTTTAGTTACATCAGCAGTTTTTGCTAATGGGGCGCCTGCTTTATTAGCGGCGTTTTCTACACCTGAGCCATACTCTGTTGATTGGAACGATAAACCATCTGTTCTCTTGGAGAATTTACCAGGTCCTGATACACCTGCCATAGGCCCTCTACTAGCCATTTGGATCCTCCATCTTCTCTAAATCTGATGTGAACTGTTCCCATACTCTGGAAACTTTCGTTGTTCTATTTGCGTTATACACTGCTAAATCTAAAAGTTCTGATGCGAGCATCTCTACAGCTCGCACTATATTCACAAAGAAACCTGACATAACTACTAAGAAATCTGCAAGAGTGACAGAGCGCGGTACATAATCTTTGTTATCTTCCACGCTCTATCCTCTCAACAAGTAACACTAAGCCTTCTTGCCTTTACGACCTGCTGGAGCATAGCCAAATCTGACTTCTCCGCCTGCTGGCTTTGGGGCGCTCTTAGAGCCTTCCTTTGGCTTAGCCATTGAAGCCTTTGCACGACCACCTTTTTTCATATTCATATCACACCTCCCTTACCCTGCAATAGATGCGAGTAATGACGCTATATCTGGACGAGAGCCAGCAGCAGGGGCCGCACCCATTTGTTCTGGAGTAGGCTGCGAGGCAGGAACGGGGGCCATACCTGCTGCTGGAACTTCTTCGCCCATTGGAACTTCTACCTCTGGTTCTGGGGCGAATACTTCTTCAACTATCGTCTCAAGTTGCTTACCTTTTTGGCGACCCTTGATAACCTCTGCGATTCTAGAAACAATCTGAGAAGGATCTTGACCTTGGGCTGCAAGTGCTGGAATGGTCTGAGCATACTGAGCAACAGCAACGCGCAGAGAATCACGCATCTCTTCAATATCCACACGCTGCTCTTCTTGAGTGACATTCAACTCCATAGGGATTTCTCTACGTACATAATCTCTTGATACGAGTTTGTCGCTTCGCATCTGTAGTAAGGCAATGATGGCATTGTTTGGATTCATACCAGACATAATGCCGTAACGAACATCTACGCCATACTCGCCAGCAATCTGACGGGATGGCACATACTTCATATTAAACGGTGTGCCGTCATCTACTCCCTTGATTTCCTTGGTCATAGAACCAAAGATTTTCTCATCCACCTCAAAGCAGAGAGATACCAGTTCAGTAAATAGTCTTGCAAATTGTGCTTGTGCTGCGCGAACCTGAGTATCAAAGCCAGCTTGTAGCGCTTGAACTCCGCGACCTGTAATAACGGAAGCATCAACATTACCGCTACGAACTTCTGGATAACGAGAACCTAGACGTAGTTCTCGCTCTAGTACGCCAGATTCTGTAAAGACTCCTGCTGGAAGCTCTAGTGGTACGCGGCGAATACCCTGCGGATTAGCAGAACGCATAATCGAGTCAGGACCAAGGGCTAGTTCCTGCACATCTTGCGGAATGGCGATAGGTGCTTGGATAGATTTCTCTGCTGCTTGAATCTGCAATACTGCAAAGCGAGCTCTAGCAAGTTGTACTGCTAGAACATCATCAAACTGACCGCGTGCTTCTCCGTCTAGGGATGAACGGACAGCAACACGAGCCAAGCATTTACCGATAGTGTTGGGTAGATTGGATAGAACTAGGTTATTACGATCTGCTACATAGATTATATCTTGGTATTTGTCGTGATAGCGAACCATAGATACATAAGGAGAGCTGGTAGCATAATTCTTGTTTACTATAATTTGGTTATAGAACTCTGGATATTGCATCGCTAGAGATTCTGCATCGGTGTTTATCACTTGAGTGATAGAGATACAACGACCAAAGCGGTCCATCTCAGGGTATAGACCAAAAGGATTTAGCAATCGGATACGAGGATTGTTGGTCTCATAATCCATCTCTACCATCGCTGGTAGCATTCCGTAGGTGTTGAACCAATCAGCGCCTTGATACATCTGAATCTGTAGTTCGGAGCCTGATACAAAGTAGTTGGCTATACGAGTCCTAATATCAGCAGCCTTACGAGCGCTATCTGAGACCATATTGGTAGCAGCACAGTTAAAGGATGGTAGTGGTGCCATAACCTCTGCGAGGTCACGAGCAGCTACATCTATGAAGTTAGCAACTAGAGGCTTTGGGTACTCCTCAGAGAACATCGCAGGATAGACCTTACTGATATCTCCTTGACGCACAGATAGCACATCACGCATACGCTGATCGCGTTTGGCGTACTTAGTCTGTAGCCTAGTTACTTTAGCAACTACCTCTTTGACTGTAAGCATTTTTCCTTACTTCTTTTTTGATTTTGAAACAATCTTTTTAGCAACAGCTTTCTTTGCTTTTGCTTTTTCGTAATTTCTTTTTAAGCGCTCTTGATCTCTTTTTAAATTTTTTTGATCTTTTGGAGTTTCAGCAGTTTCTCTTAACCAAAGTCGCCTTCGTTCATATTCTTGTTTAGACATAGGATTTTTAGGATTAAAAAAATCTTGTTCCATTCTTACGAAAGCACGGTCTTCTTTTTCTCTAAAGATTTCTTTTGGTACAAATTGATTTTTCTTTGAATCAAACGATGCTATTGGTTTAGGTTTTGATGCTTGCCTTGTTAGTTTTTGTTTTTTTAACATTATTTATTCCTGTTTCTTGACTTTAATTTTTCTGCTCTTTGTTTTTGTTTTTGATTATATTTTTTTGCGCCAGGAATTTTGCCTTTAGTATAAGAACCTTCGTATTTTTCTACTATACCAGGATTTTTGGCTTGCATAACCGCAAGATCGCGTCTAGCTTTATCTCTTATTTGTTTTTCTTTTTTAGTTTTAGCAGGTTGTCCTGCTACTTCAAAAGCCATATGAAATTCATCTTGGCTCATAGTTTTCTTTGAAGGTGCTTTGTAACCTTTTGGGGCATAAGGCTCACGTATGGCAATACCAGGAAAGCGTTCTTCATAATTACGAGCTGTTGCTTCTGCTCTTTTTTGGGAAATTTTTTCTTTTGTTGTTTTAGCTGACTTAGAAGCAATTTTAGTAGATTTAATATATTTACGATATTGGTCTTCTTCAAGACGCCTCACTGGAACTCTAGGTTGATTAGAGCGAGCTTCTTTACCTGGAGTGCTTTTCTTTTTGGCTGCCATTATCTAGGACCTTTCTTTGGCTTTATGCGACTTGGCCTTGCTGGTGCTTTTGACTTTGGCAATGGAAGTGGCTTCTTAGCCTTCGGCTTAATCTTTGTAGGCTGCCTAGTAGCAGTAGGTTTGGTGTATCCCATACCAGGTAGAATCACATCGTAATCTGGTGGGACAGAACCTCTTTTATTCCTAGAAGGAACTTTCTTTCCTTTAGAAGGACGAGAAACAAGTCCTTTAGAAATATAATCATCAAGTGCTGGTTTATTGTTTGGCATTATTTCTTCTTTGCCTTCTTAGCAATCATCTTCTTGCCTTTTTTCTTTGCTTCGGCCTTAGCCATAGCCATACCTTTAGCTGTGTATGGGAATTCTTTCTTTCCTACTTTTGGCATAATTGCTCCTTAGATGAATTGAC
>Ga0194116_10008123_pt1 | contig 10695 bp, 13 predicted proteins | sample TA2MahsurfametaG_4_FD_148617 | JGI IMG/M metagenome (GOLD analysis project Ga0194116, IMG submission 148617) | Freshwater microbial communities from Lake Tanganyika, Tanzania - TA2015008 Mahale S9 surface | ecosystem: Environmental > Aquatic > Freshwater > Lake | place: Tanzania: Lake... | reverse complement strand
TTGTTTGCCATGCAGTTTCTTTGGCAGTTTCCGCATTTCTGGGCCATTGCATGGGTTGCGCATGGCGACTACAGCAAGGCGGGTTTTAAACTCCTCCCTTCGCAGCAAGGCCCCACGAAATTCACCGCCATACAAACCATCATCTATGCATTGCTGATGATTCCCGTGGGCATTTTGCCTTATCTCATTGGAATGAGCGGAATGATCAGCATGTGGGTTGTATTGCTGGCCAATATTTTTATGGTGGTTCAGTGCGTACGACTTTACTACAGCATGGATGTAAAAGCTGCAAGAAGGGTAATGTTTAGCAGCTATTTATATCTGCCAATTGTTTTACTGGCATTATTGGCAGATAAATTATAAAGAAAGGAATTGGATGCAACAGGCAATGACAGAGCGTAATAATAAAATGCACCCTCACAAATTCACTTTGTGGGTAGCCATCGGCAGCATTGTAATGATGTTTGCTGGGTTTACCAGTGCCTATATTGTGAAGAGCAATCAGGCCAACTGGCAACCTGTGCAGATGCCTGCCATTTTTTATGCATCCACCGCGCTGATACTTGCTAGCAGTGTTACCATGCAAATTGCGCTTCGCGCTTTTAAAGAAAGAGAAATGTCACGCTATCGAACCATGATGGCATTTACATTGCTCCTCGGTATTTCTTTTATTGTTATTCAAAGCATGGGCTTTGCGGAATTATGGTCAACCAATATCACTTTTCGCGAAAGCATTGCGGGCTCTTTTTTCTATATCATCACTGGCATGCACGCGCTGCATGTGTTGGGAGGAGTGATTGCCTTGCTGGTGATATTTTTCAGAGTGTATCATCGCAGTACGCGTTTTTACAGCGCGGTACCGGTGGAAGTTGTGAGTACATACTGGCATTTTGTGGACATACTTTGGTTGTATTTGTTTGTCTTCTTTATGCTGGTATCATAAATAATTATTGAAGAATCTATAAATCGTCAATACATGGAACAAGCAGTACCTGCAGGTCATAAATGGTGGGGGGGAGGAAAAAGTCCCTTCAACGTTGAGTACGGAAAGCTGATGATGTGGTATTTCCTAATGAGCGATGCCTTTACATTTGGCGCATTTCTCATTTCGTACGGAACCATTCGTTTTTCCAGCAATTCATGGCCTGACCCCAATGAAGTTTTCAACTCATTTCCCGGTTTGGAAGGTATGAACCTGCCGTTGGCTTTTGTGAGTTTGATGACTTTTATTCTGATTGTAAGTTCTGTTACCATGGTGCTTGCAGTGCATGAGGGACATCACAACAACCGCAAAGGAGTTCAGAAATGGCTTGCATGGACGATTGTTGGAGGTATTGCATTTTTAGCTTGTCAGGCTTGGGAGTGGACGCACTTGCATCATCAGGGTGCATGGTGGGGCCGCAACCCCTTTCCTAATGCAGATGGCACCGTAGCACATACCGGCTTTGCTAACTACTTTTTCACCATCACCGGATTTCATGGTTTCCACGTATTATCGGGTGTTGTGATCAACATTATTGCATACATCATGACCCTTCAGGGTGTATTTGAGCGTCGTGGACATTACCTCATGATTGAAAAAGTGGGTTTGTACTGGCACTTTGTAGATTTGGTTTGGGTGTTTGTATTTCTTTGCTTTTATCTTATTTGATCAGTCAATATTTTAATGCATTAATGATATGGAACAACATAATAGTTTATCTGAAGTTAGTTTTCACCACGAGCCGGCACAGGACAGTGTGAAGCGTATCATTCGCACCACCGTGATCCTTTCTGTGATTACCATTATAGAACTGGCACTTGGCTTCTGGATTTATGAAATTCATAAAGGCGCAAATCCTAGTGCAGGATTGGTGCTGGGCATTAAGGGTGTAATCATTATTCTTTCTTTAGCGAAAGCGTTTTATATCGTTTCTATTTTTATGCACCTGGGCGATGAGATTCGTAATCTTATTATGACCATCGTAGTTCCCCTGTTACTTTTCGTTTGGTTTATCATCGCATTCCTGGCAGATGGTAACTCATGGAAGAATCTGCGCAACGAATACAAGCCCAAAGATGCCGTTAAGCAGGAACAAACTCCGCACGGCGGCGGACACTGAGTAATAATTTTTTGAATATCAGTATCCCGACCCCCGGTATAATGCCACGGATCGGGATGCTTTTTTAAGCGGCGGTAGAAAGATTGTATATGAGTAAGAATGCTGTTTTAGGATTGATACTGGTAGCGGCGCTTCCCCTCACTGCCTATCTGATTGTGAAAACACTCAGTGAAAAAAACGTGGACATGCCACGTCGCTATTTTTATGATTCGGTAGTTGAGAAAACAGAGAAGGGAAAGCGCATCAACGATACTGCCTGGCACAAAATTTCCAATTTTAAATTTGTCAACCAACTCGGCGATACCATTGAAGCCGATCAGCTCAAAGGAAAGATACTGGTGGTTGATTTCTTTTTCACCCGCTGTCCTAATCCCTGTCCTACGCTTACACGCAACATGAAAAAAATGCAGGACTCTTACCTGAACAGCGATTCGTTGGTGCAGTTTGTTTCTATTACTGTGGATCCGGAGCGCGATAGTGTTGCTGCGTTAAAAAATTATGCCGATCGGTATCGCGTGCGACATCATAACTGGTGGTTTCTTACTGGGGGGAAAAAGGAAATTTACGACCTAGCTTATCAGGAATTTAAAAGTGCCGTGATTGACGGAAAAGAAGTGGATACTGCTTTTTTGCATACAGATAAATTTTATCTGCTCGATAAGTCGCGTGTAATACGCGGGTGGTACACAGGCACCGATGATGCAGCGCTTGCAAAGCTTGCCAAAGACATCGGCTTGCTGATTTTGGAAAAAGACAAAAAGAAAAAAAGAAATCTCTTCAGAAAATAAAATACAATGATCAATCCCGTAATTAAAAAAAATGATAAGCTGGCTGCATGGTTAATTGGAGCTGTATCAGTAGTGGTTTTTGTAGTTGTAGTGATACTTGGCAGAGTGAAAGTTGAGGTGGATCTGGGCTTCGACAAACACCTGTTCGCGAAGATCAATGCCATGATTAATTCAGCCGTTGCGGTACTGTTGGTGCTCGGACTTTGGTTTGCAAAAAGTAAAAATTTTCTGCTGCATAAGCGGATGATGTTGCTCGCAATTCTGCTATCTGTTGGGTTTCTACTTTCCTATATCTGTCACCATTTATTTACCGGTGAAACAAGCTTCGGCGGTGAAGGTGCAATTCGAATTGTTTACTATACCATCTTGATATCTCATATCTTTTTGGCGGGCGTTATCCTTCCTTTCATTCTGTTTACCGCATACCGTGCTTTAACGGCAGAGTGGTCTCTGCACCGTCGTTTGGCAAAATATACCTGGCCCTTATGGTTTTATGTGGCAGTAACGGGTGTGGTTGTATATTGGATGATTAGTCCGTATTATCAGTAAGGTATAGTGCCTTACAATGCCAGTTCTGTAGCGGGGTCCCAAAAAAGATTTTTAAAATTTACTACCGTATCTTTTTCAATTTTCACGCCATCTTTCTCTAATAATTCCTGCATGCGTGTGGGTGTTTCAAAATGATGCTTTCCGGTAAGCATACCGTTTCGGTTTACGACTCTTTGCGCCGGTACTGCAGGTGTTGCATGATGCGATGCATTCATAGCCCAGCCCACCATGCGTGCTGAAAGTTTGGTTCCCAAATACGCAGCAATCGCACCATAGGTGCTTATCCTTCCTTTCGGTATTTGACGAACAATATCGTACACATCCGTAAAAAAGTGATACGCTTTTGGATCAGATAAATCTTTAGTCGGCGGTTTTTTGGGAGGCTTTTTTCTCATGTTCCCTTTTTTCTTGCAGCAGCAATTTACGCCTTGGCGCCGGAACATTTTCAAAATCAAAAGGGCAGTGCCGGCATCCGTGTCCGCAGCAGTAGCCGCGCGCCTCGTGGTAAGTTGCCGTAAGTACTATGCAACCCTTGGCATCATAATAGTAATCCGATCCTTCTACCAGTTTCTTCATGTAAGTTACCTGAGGCGTTAAAGAAGTACAATTTAAAGGGAATAACTCCTTAATGGTCATTTTGTTGAATACAATCCCTCGAAATCGTTGTTCAGATTAGACCTTTTCCATTTCAAATACCAATTCCTTCAATTGGGTATCTTTTTCTTCTGAAAGGGGGTGTGCCGGCAACTGAAAACAGAGATAGTGAATGCGATTGCTTCTGGCAATATCAAGTGCTTCATAATGCGTTTTTATTTTCAGTTCTTCTGAAATGGATGACTGATTATACACATCATCCATATCTGCAATCAGCGGAAGCTGATATAATTCTATAACAAGTTTGGTAAAGCGATAGAGCACCGGTGAGTCTGTTTTAAGATGAATGCGTCCGTCGGGGCAGAGAAAACGCTGATACTTTCTTAAAAAATTCGGGTGGGTCAGTCTCTTACGCAATCTGGAGCTGCGTAATTGCGGATCAGGGAAAGTAAGCCATATTTCAGCTACCTCATTTTTTTCAAAATATCCATCAATGCGGTCGATCTGCGTACGCAGAAAACCAATATTCGAGCGATTTTCTTTCAAAGCCGTTTTGGCGCCTACCCAAATTCTGTTGCCTTTTACATCAACACCAATAAAATTGCGTTCGGGATAAAGTCGCCCCAGACCTAAGGCATATTCTCCTTTTCCGCAGGCAAGCTCTAGCGTAATGGCGGAACGGTTGTTAAAAAATTCATACCATTTCCCAGCCATGTTTTCAGGGTACTGCAGCACATTGGAAAAAGTTTCGATTTCGGCAAAACGTATCAGCTTTTTTTGTCCCATGGCCAACAAAGGTACTGATCAGTCAACACTTTAAACGGTGTTTCAAATGGACTCATTGTGTAGCCGTATCCGGAACGCTTATGCGCATGCTATGGCGCGGATGTGTTTGCGGCGCGGTAACTGCATTCAATACTTCCCAGGATAGTTCCAGCTGATTCAGGCGCTTCAAAGTTTTTACTTCAATAAAATTTTGACTGCCTGGTTGCAGTGTTATCAAATCGCCACTTGTATGCAGTCGGTATGAAGATTTATTTTGAAGCATGAAAGGCATGCTGCTGCGGTTCTCAATTTGTATGCGCAACACATCTGATTTTCCAATATAACTTACTTGCTTTATTTGAATGGAGGTTTCTATTATTGGCATGAGCTCGGCAGGTCTTCCAATCAGCATGTCTTTAAAATAAACAACCGTTTTTCGATCGAACAGCGCTTGTCGAATTGCTTCCTCACTGCGCTCTTTGGCAAGTACAAGTGTAATAGGACGATGGCCTCCTTTTGGAATACCAAATTCCCAATCAATCAATCCGTGAATATCACTCGTACCCATCAGGGTTAAGTTATGGTCTAGTGCAATTTGCAATGCTTCATCGGAGTAAGTATGCTCGTTTACAATTTCAATACCGTGTAGCAACTTTTGCGTAATCAAAATTTTGTGAAAATCAGTGAGGGTTGCTACGCCGTCGCGCCGCTGACTAATCCAATGCGGGTGATTCCAAAAAACAAAAGCACCCTGTTCATTTGCTTTTTGAAATACTTCCAATGAATCTTTTACCAAGAGCAGATTGGCATCTTTAATAAAAATGGCATTGCAATGCCCGGGCGGCATACGACGCGTTATTTCGGAGCCATGTACAATGAGCAGTTGATGATCTTTCGCTTCTTTTTTGGCAAGCTCAAAACTACGATTGCGATCGGGGTGCGGAATATCATCTTTGTGTGGCTGATATTCCAGGTGTTCGGTGAGTGAAATTACATCCAGGCTATCCATCAAAGCTTCCATCACCCGAATATCGGGCCACACACTGCCATCCGAAAAAACAGTATGCTGATGTAAATCACATTTCAAGGTTTTGTAGCCGGCAATATCAGGAAAGCGAATAGCCCGGCCGAGGGCGTGACTATGTGATTGTGCAAGACCTACGTATGCCAATAAGCATAAAAAAGCAGTAAAGAAGAGTTTCATGATGGATGTTTATTGGTGAAAAGCTAAGAACTATAAGTAACCTCAGGATTAATTTTATTTGAATTGCATAAATTCGAATTAGCTAAAGCATTAAATATTTTATCTGAAAAATCGATAATCCATTGAAGTTATTTAATAATATTGTATAATTCTTTCAATTCATCAAAAACCTAACCTAAATACATGAAATTAAATCTTGACAAGCTGGATCTCCAAATCATCACTGCAATGATGGAAGATGCGCAGATCTCTTATGCGGATCTGGGAAAAAAGCTTTTTGTATCGGGCGGTACTATTCATGTGCGCATGAAAAAACTGCAGGAGCATGACATTGTTAAGGGCACCAAGCTTCATGTAGATTTGAAAGCGCTGGGATATGATATCACAGCCTTCGTGGGCATTTTTCTTGAAAAAAGTTCCCTTTATGATGCAGTGGCAAAAGAGCTTCAAAAGATTCCGGAAATCGTTCGACTCAACTACACCACGGGTAACTATAGCATGTTTATTGAAATTGTAAGCAAGGACATGAATCAGCTACGCTTCGTGCTGCACGATACCCTTCAAAAAATCAAAGGCATTGAGCGGACAGAAACCTTTATTTCATTAGAGGAAAGCTTTCACCGCAATGTGCAGGTACATACTGCTACTGAATGATTTTTTAAATGCGCAATATTTCCCGTTTTTTCAATAGTCTTTTTTTACTGCTGCTGTTAAACCTATTGGTGAAGCCGATGTGGATCCTCGGCATCGACCGAAAAGTTCAGTTGCTGACAGGTACAGTAGAGTACGGAACCTATTTTGCAGCCTTTAATTTCGTTTTCATTTTTAGCATCTTCTCCGATCTCGGTATTACAGAATATATTCGACGCACTATTGCTTGTAAGAATGGAATAGATGCACACACCCTTTCAAAGCTAATGTGGTTGAAGTTGCTTTTGAGTGTTTTCATGGCAATATTGGTTTTTGCTTTGGGAATTTTTGCAGGCATACAGGATCGCAGGGTGCTTGCAGCATTGATCTTGCTTCAACTTTTTTTAAGTTGGATAGGTGCTTCTCGGGCTGTGCTGAGCGGACTTCAGCTTTTTTATGTGGACGCCTGGCTGAGCGTATTGGATAAATTACTGCTTGTAGTGACCGGCATTAGTGCATTTTATTTGTTTACATTGCCATCATTGAGTATTCATACTTTCTTATTTGCGCAACTTATCACTGCCGGCTTTACTTTATTACTTTCTGTCTGGTTTCTATTACGCAATCTGCCTGCTTCCCTTCCCACTTCTACGCCTGTTCAATATGGCGCTGTGTTATATCAAGTATTGCCCTTTGCCCTTTTATTTTTTGTAATGAGTATGCACTTGCGCGCAGATGGATTTTTATTGGCATTGCTAAGTAATGATGCAGCCGCAGCGGGCAATTATGCCAGTATGTATCGCTTTCTTGATGCAACGCATGTGGCGGCTACGCTAGTGGGCGGATATCTGGTTGCTTTTTGGTCGCGCCACCTAACGAATACTTCATTACTGCATTCATCACTGAATATGATATTTAGTTTTATGATGGCAGTAGCACTCGCATTTTTTGCATTTTTATGTTTTCATGCAGAAGCACTGTATCAGTTCTTTTATCATGAAACCAATTCGCAAGCATCTGCTTTGTTGCAATGGGGTTTGCTTGCAATTATACCTTATTTCATCATCGCCATATTCGGCAGCATGCTTACTGCAAAAGATGCGCTTAAAACGTTCATTTACTTTGTTTTGATTGCTGCATTGATTAATCTGGCACTGAATCTGTTTTTTATTCCCGCTTATGGCGCAATCGCATCTGCTTGGATCGCCAATGCCAGTCAGTCCCTCCTGGCAATATTGCTGATGGTATTGGTAAGGCGAAAATATCAACTAAGTATTACCATGAAAAGCTGGATGCGTATTGGCATTTTTACCGGTATTGCATTTATAACTGCTTCCATTTTGCAGTTCACAAAATGGCAGTTGATGTGGCAAGTCTTTTTGTTTTTCACCTTTTGCTTTATCATAATGCTGTTACTACGACTTTTTCCAACTATCCGCCAATTCAATTTAAACCGAGAAAAATAATTGTACTTTCGGAATATTAAATCATTGCAATGAATGTAGATTTTGTGTTTGAAATCATTGGTCGCAGAAGCAAACAGCTCCTGATAATTGTACTTGCCACTGCCGTGGCTACCTGTATGATTCTTTTACTGCAGCGCCCGGTATATAAAAGTGAAGCGGTATATACTGCAGCCAATCCCAATATGGGCGACCGTTCCAATATTTATCGCAATCAGTTTTGGGAGCAATATTTTTATTACGGTTCAGAAATAGATAACGATCGGTTAATGGCTATCAGCCAATCGGAAGAAATGCTGCGTTGGTTGGCAGATAGTTTTCAGCTTCGTGCGCATTACCGTATTACCGACACAGGAAATGCGGGAGCCTATAAAACATTGCTGCAATTGAAAGAAAACTTACGGTTTAGTAAAAATGAATTCGGACATGTAAAAATGATGATTTGGGATGAGGATAAAAATCTTGCTGCCGCTATCGGCAATACTATAGTTGCGCAAACGCATCTTCGTGCTATTTCATTTGCAAACAATATGAAGCAAGTGATTTTAAACAAGCTGAAAACAGAGTATCAAACACAGCGCGATAGCTTGATGATGCTTACAGGTACAGATGAGCTCACCACTGCCCGTAAAAAGAGCTTAACAGATCAGCTAATAGAAAAAGAACAGCTGATACAACAGTTTAACACCAGCATCAATGATGTGCCTTCGCTTTTTGTTATTCAGTCTGCGCTTCCGGCTCTCAAAAAAGACAAACCCAACATCGTTCAGGGAACATTGATTGCTGCAGTTGCCTCTTTTTTGTTCGCATTGCTATTATTGTTAATACCAGGCATACGATCTCGCATTTCCTGATTCATGAAAGGAAGCACGCTCTCTTTACAAAAACCTTCATTACTCCTGCCTTTACTGGCAGGAATCGCCGTTTTTGTTTTTGCTGCCGTTAAAGAACAATATCTCTTTGTTTTCATTCCCTTTGCTGCTTTTATTGTATGGCTTTTGCTGCGCAATATGCGCACCATGTATTTGCTACTGTTGTTTTGCATTCCCATTTCTACCGAAATTGAATTCAGCAGCTTGCTGGCAACAGATTTTCCCGATGAGTTGCTCATGATTTTACTTACGTCAGCCATCATTGCCGTTTTTATATATAAACCAAACAGTTTTCCGCAGGTCGCCCGAAAAAGCAGTTTATTTTTATTGTTGCTTTTACAGTTGAGCTGGATTGCTGTCACAGCTTTTTTTTCATACGAACCATTGCTCAGCTTCAAGCATCTCCTGGCAAAAACCTGGTACGTTATTCCTTTTGTACTGGGTACTATTTATTTATGTAATCGTACCAGGTATTTGATACTGGCTGCAAAAATTATGTTATTCGGAATGCTTATTCCAATTGCATACAGCTGGTATCATCACGCACAAACCGGCTTTCGTTTTGAAACCATTAATCCAAGCTTAGGCCCTTTCTTCCGTAATCATGTAAATTATGCAGCACTGATTGTTTGTTTGATTCCCGTTGCGCTGGCTTTTTTCTTTCATTCCAAAGGCAAAGCGAAAAAATGGTGGGCGGTGCTGACAATGCTATTTTTCATTGCACTTGTTCTTGGTTATTCCCGCGGTGCATGGATTTGTTTGTTTACGGGCATTATTACTATTTGGGCAGTAAGAAAAAAGTACTTGCTTTCCTTATTTGCAGCAGGTGTGATGTTCATTTTACTTTCTATCGGGTGGCTTGTTCATAATAATAATTATTTACGCTTTGCTCCTGATTTTAACCGTACCATTTATCATTCCGAGTTTTCAGAACATATGCAGGCAACCTATGCCTTAAAGGATATTTCTACGGTAGAAAGATTTTATCGTTGGATTGCAGGTATGCGTATGGTAGCGACAGAACCTATTACAGGATTTGGACCTGCCAGCTTTTACAGTCATTACAGATCATATGCTATTCCCGTTTTTGAAACCTGGGTGAGCAATAATCCGGAGCGTTCCACGGCGCATAATTATTTTTTATTGCTTGCCATTGAACAGGGCATTCCCGGACTTATCATCTTTTTGCTTTTAATTGTTGCGATGTATGCAACAGCCATAAAGGTTTATCATGCATCAAGGCATACATTTCATCGAAGCCTTGCCATGATTGCTGCAGTGATATTCTCTATGATACTTACGCTTAACATGCTAAGCGATCTGATTGAGACTGATAAAATTGGAAGTATCTTTTATCTGTTGCTGGGAGTGCTGATTTATCTCGGTAATCAGCAAAAAAATTACGCATCAGCGAATAGACAATGACACAATCATTCGTTGCGCACATCTACTGCATCTCTCAATCCATTTCCTAACAAGTTAAACGCCAGTACAAGTAACATGATGGCAATGCCCGGTGCAAGCGCTAAGGCCGGATTATTGGTAATGATAAAATTGTAATTTTCTTTGATCATCAATCCCCAGCTTGGCTGCGGCGGCTGTACACCGATGCCAAGAAAGCTGAGTCCGGCTTCCAGTACAATAGCCGTAGCAAAATTCGAAGCTGCAATTACCAGCATGGGTCCCATGATATTGGGAAGGATGTGCCGGAAAATAATGCGTAGGTCA
>Ga0194116_10008121_pt1 | contig 10696 bp, 13 predicted proteins | sample TA2MahsurfametaG_4_FD_148617 | JGI IMG/M metagenome (GOLD analysis project Ga0194116, IMG submission 148617) | Freshwater microbial communities from Lake Tanganyika, Tanzania - TA2015008 Mahale S9 surface | ecosystem: Environmental > Aquatic > Freshwater > Lake | place: Tanzania: Lake... | reverse complement strand
AACAACTCTCAAAAAGAATATCTATATACTTTTAAACGTGACAATTAAAAATAAATTTTTTATTATATTTCTGGAGGTCGAATACATACAATATTTCTAAATTTTATAAAAATTAACATAAAAATTTAGGAACATCAAGAACAAATAAATTTAAATTTTAATTTTTTCTCATTTAATAAAAAAAAATTAATGTTTTTCTTTTATGATAAATTATGAATAAGCTTAATTTTTTTGACAAATTTATATAAAATTTATTAAAAAATATATTAAAATGAATCCAATAAGTAAAATGATGATGAGTTTTATGAAGCAAAAAATACCTTATGCTTATAAAAATAATGATTTCAAAGCATACACAAAACTATTGTTTTCCACTTATTTATTTTATTTTATGTTTAATAGTAAGAAACTAAATATAAATAAAATTAGACAGTTCAAATTCTAAGTATTTAAATTTCCTTAGTATGAAAATTCGAGATAGATTTAAGCAGGAATTATATACAGGAGTTTTTTCTCTTCCACATCCAGCAAAAGCTTATAAAGGAGGAGAAGACAGCTATCTCATAGAAAATCAGTAATTTGTTAATTTTAATTATAATATTCAAAAAAGAAATTTTATATTTTCGCGAAAAAGCTTATTAATTAATTTTAAATTTTATATTGATCATTGAAAATTATTATATTATTTTTACTTATCAATTTTAAAAAATGTTACTGGTAAAAATGATATAATTTAATATGAAAAAAAATTTTCTCTTTAAATTAAAAAATATATTTTAATAAATCTAGACTATTAGCTATTGCTGATGGAGTAGGTGGTTGGAATGAAAGAGGCATAGATCCTGCTTTGTTTTCAAAAGAACTTTGTAAAAATTTAAGGGAATCTTATTTTGATCACTTAGGTATATATTTATTATTATTTTACTTTTATTCAAAATGTATTTAGATTTTTAACAAAATTTTCAAATGATTCAAAATTTATTTAGGAAACAATGAAACTTTTATTATGGATGAAACATTATTGAAAGAACTGATTATAGATTCAGATAACAGAAATAAAAATATAGTTGGAAGTAGTACATTGTGTTCAGCTTATATTGATAATAAACTTAATATGCTCTATACAGCCTATATTGGAGACTCATTATATATGATATTAAGAAGAAATCAAGAAAGATATTTTGTATTTTATAAATCACCTGAAATGACGCATGGATTCAATTTTCCATTACAACTAGGTACTAACGGTGATAATCCTTTACAATCCAGCACCTATAAACATGAATTAGATAAAGAAGATATCGTCATTTTAGCTTCTGATGGGTATAATTAATATAAATTATATATCAATTTGTGAATAAATTTGAAATAAAATCAAATATTTTAAATCTATATAATTAATTATATTATTAATTCAAATTTTAGATTATGGGATAATATGCATGATCATGAAATTGAAAATATAATCACCAAAGAAATTAAAGAAAAAAAAGAAAATGTTAATAATAAAGAATTAGTGGATATTATGGCAAAGAAACTAGTTTTTCAAGCAAGTGAAAATTCAAAAAATAAGTAAAATGAATAAATTATTTTAAATAAAATGCAAATTTAAGAGGAGAATTATTTTTCATCATCTTCATCAATAAAATTTTTCTTCGAAATTTAAATAAATTTTTTTCATATATAAATAAAATTAAGAAATTTTGATTCTCCTTTTGCTTTAAGAGCTAGGGAATACAAATATAGATTTAGAGGAGGAAAATTAGATGATATAACAGTTATTGTGGCTTATATTAAAGAAATAAAAAATGAATTAGACAGTGTTTTGACTAGAGATAATTCCACTGCCGATTTTCTTGAAATGAAATCAGATAAAAGTCCTTTAGCTTCGAGTAAAAATTTAAATGAGAGATTATGCAAATTTGGAATTAATGGTATGCTATAAACTATAAGTCATTAAAAATTTAAGAGAAAGAATTTACTCTCGAAGCGGAATTTTTTAATCAATTATCTTCTCAAAATTTATCTGAAGCTAGAATTAATAATGAAGATTTATAAAGATAATTTACTAATAGTTTTGTAAATAAAGAAAATTTTAATGAAACATAAAAATGATAAATTAAATTTTGCAATAAACGGGTTGATAAAATTTGTATTTGAATTATTAAATTCATAAATTTGTCAAGCATCTTTTATTCCTAAAAAAATGTATTAAACAGGATATTCATTCTTCGAAAAATAAATAAGTATAAGAAATTAATGTCAACTGTTATTTATTTAAGTAATATAAATAATTAGAAATAAGTATAAAGATTATTTAATAAATATTTAAAAATCTTTTCATTTACTTTATGAGCTGAAGATTTACATAAATTATTTACTTTATTTTATAGAAATATATATTGAATATAAAAACAATTTTACTTTATAATTATAATTGATATGATTTTCATCCGAATTAAATAAATATTTTATTGAAATTTAATTCCCTATAATTACTTTAATTTTAATATAAATAGATAATAAACGAAAATAAACAAAATATTAACAAAAAACATAAATATAATTGAATAATGTTTTTGAAAGTTAGATGGCTTTGATTTTTCAATTTAACAAAGACTTGGTAGTAAAAATTAACTATATAAATCAATATAATAGCATTATTGGGTATTTATATGGAATTTTATAAATTTATATCTTATATTATAAACACATTTTAATGAATCTCAATAAATCAGTTTATCCAATATTTTGAATATTCATTTTAAAAAGTTTCTCAACAAAAATTATTTCAAACAAAATTTCTTTTTTATCAATAATTCAATAATTCAATAATACCTCGAAATGCTTTGGGATTCGTTAATAAATTTAATTTAAAAAAATGTCTTATCAAGATGAGAACTCCAATGTAATTACATCTACAGAAAATATTTTAGATTTTGATCAATATGAATCACATTTGGATAATATTATTTATCAATATAAATCAAGTATAAATAATTAAAGATTGAAAAATTGATTAAATACTATATTAATATCTATTATTAAAGATTTAGATTCAATTAAAAAAACAAGAGAATTAAAAAAAGAAAATTATTGCAATTCAGTTAACAATTTAAATTTATTAAGAAAAAAACTAAATCAAGAGAGATCAAAAACCCATTCTCGAGGTAAATTTATTCAAATTAATATCAAAACCAAGAATTATATATTCATTTCAATGATAGATATCATAAAATTTTTAATATAATTTGTCTTATAAAAATTTATTAATTTTAATGTATAAGATAATTCCAGAGATCGTGAATTAATTGAAGTTGAAAATTGCTTAAGTAAAAAGTATGTTTCTAAACGTGATTTTGCTGAAAATAATTATGAATCTTCCGATTTTTTGGATTCTACAGGAAAACAAATTAATTCTAAAACAAATGCTTATATTTTCAAAGAGAAAAATTATAAAAAGAATAATCAACAAAAATCAATCCGATTGAATGAATTTTATAATGATAGTTCTCATAAAAAAGAAGTTGTTTCAGACAATGAAAGAATGGATTATCATTTAAATACTCACAAGTATGAAAAATCAAAATATAATGAAAATAAAAATCATTGCAAAATTATAAATAATCCAATAAACAAAAGAAATAAATTTGACAAAGATGCGAATAGAAATACTACTGAAAATAAACTTCAATCTGAATCTAGAAGCAATTTTAACAATACTTCTAAATCTAAATTTGATAATTCCTTTAGAGAATTGCAATATCCTGATTATATCGTTAATGAAAAAAAAAATAAAAGAAATCCTTATACTAATCCTTTAATCAATAGAAAAGATATTCAACTCATTAGTAATACAGATGACACCCTATCAGAAAAATCTATTAAAAATGAAGAATCAAATAGAGAAAATCATACTTATCAAGTAAATTTGTATTCAAATAAATATTCAATTTTATCTAATGATCAATCAAATATTGGTTATAAAAAATTAGAGGAGAAAAGAGATTATAACAAATATTCTTCAAATTCACATAGAGAAGATGAAAACTTCAATATAAAAAATTATAAATTAAAAAATTTGGGTAACAAAGCAAATAAAATAGAAAAAAATAATTTAAAAAGTGATGATATTCATGAAAAATTATATGAAGAAAATAGGAAACTATTAAATGAAAATGAAGATTTAAATTTAAAGAATAGAGATTTAGAGTTAAATATAAAAAATTTTGAGGAAAAGTATAAAACTTTAGAAAACGAAATTGAAAGTTCTAATGAAAAAATTAATGATATTGAAAATCATTATTTAAAAGTAATAAAGACAAAAGAAGATATAATTTATAATCTAAATAAAAAATTTTCCAAATTTGAAAAGGAAGAAATACAAAGTATTAATTTGAAAAATAACTTATTGAGATATTTACAGCAATTTTTCTTGGATTATCTTCAATATTTGAAAATCTCTGAAGAATTAACAAAGGAGTAATTAATGTTTAATATGATTAATAAAAATTTATTTTTTAGATATGAAAATGCTTTAAATTCAGAAAATGTAGATAATTTAAACTTCAACATTTATAAAAAATTTTTGAAAACTTTTGATATATTCATAAAAGAGATTTTGAATGAAAATAAGGAATTAAAAAAAGGTTTTAATTTATTTGATGAAAAAATAAAAAAATATGAAATAGATCATGTAGAAAAGATAAGAAAAAATGAAGAAATTATTGAAGATTTAAAAAAAGAAAATACAATTTTTAAGTAATATAAGTAATTTAATTTTAAATCTAGAAAGCAATTAGAAACTAAAAAAAGTTCAAGTCGATTGACTACAGAAAATTCTAATATTTCGGAAACAAAGAGTAAACAAAAGAAAAAAATGAATAATAAACAAAATACTAATAACATTACTATCGAAAATAACGAGAAAAATTATTCTACAAATACCAATTCTTATGCTGAATTAGAGATTAAGAAAAAAAATCTTAATATAAATATATATCCAAAAACAAATAACTCACTCATTGAGAGTAATAAAAGCATTAAAAAAAAACTTTATAAAGATAAGTCTTTTTTGGAAAATTTAAATCTAAAAAATAACATGAAAGAATACAAGAATTATAATAAGGATATCTCAAAAATATATCGTATATACTTTTTTTCTTTTTATTTTTTTCTTAAAAATTTGAAATAAAAATTTTATTATAAAGCCGATTATGAATCAGATGAACTTCAATCGAGAAATTTAAGCAGTTATTCAAATTTTAATAATATTGGTAATACAGAAAATTTTAAGTTAATTTATAAAAATTTAAAATTTTAAAATTACTAATTTAAAAGAAAAAAGGAATATTAATAGAAACAATGAAAATTCAGAATTATATCAAGGTATAAATAACCGTCTAAGAAAAGGAACTAATGATGATTATTATGAAAAAAATATTAAAAGTGAAAGTAAACAATATATTAATAATGAAACTCTGAATAAAACACATTCAAGAAATAAAAGTAGTTTAAATTTTCCTCATAAAAATTTATGCCAAAACGATACTTTTAAAGAAAAAAGTTTTACTTATAAGAAAACCGAAGATAATTATGAAATTGATACTCATTCTAAAGTATCTCAAAATAAGGATAAAATTTCTGAAAAATATTCTATACAAACATCAAATAATTACACTAATAAAAATCTTTACAATATTGATTCTTCTTCTGAAAGTTTTAATAATACGAATTTAATAGGATATAATCCTATAAAAATTAATGAGGTCTCTAATAATAATAAAAAAATTAAAATTATAGATAAAAAAATTAATAATGATGCCATTTTATTTACCAAAATAGATAATATTGATAAGAATTTGAATGAAAATAATATTTCTAAATCTCCTTGTAGGAAATTTGATGAAGCATCAATTCTTCATGATTTTAAAATAATTGATAAATTGAAAAATAAAATAAAAGATTTGGAGTGTCAAATTGGAGATATGAATAGCGCTAATTAAGAAATTCAAGGAATTATCAATTTTTATAAAATTTTTGTAGATGATCAAGAAAATAAATTAATTGATTAATTGAGAGAATATAGAAGGAATAATATTTCTTCTGTACAAGTTAATCTTCTTCAAAAGATAAATTCTTAAAATTTTTTTCTATAAAATGAACTAAGAAAAACAAATTCGATAACTTTATAAAATCTTAAAATAAATTCATACCTGTTGTAATATGTAAAAACCATATAATGAATATAACTAATATATTGAATTTTATAAAAAATTCAATTAAAAAGTAAATGAAAATCAATTTTATAAAAAGCTTTTTGAAAAATTATCAAAAATAAATTCAACAACTAATAAAAATTCTAAAACTTGTAGCTTAGATAATCATGGAAAAATTTAATATTATTTTACTTTATTTTAGTTGGGTCTATTTTAAAAAGTTATTTTATATAATAAAAAATGTAAATTTCAGCTCATATGATTTTAAAATTAAGATTTAATACTTAGGAGCAATATTTATAGTTTAATTATTTTAGAGTTCGATTATAATTAAAAGTATATTTCTATTGAATTGAAATTTATTATCACAAAATTATTAATTTCAAAAAATTTATTAAATAACAATTAAGTAATAATATATATAAATCAAATGTAAAAAAAAATATTCACATATAAATGCAAATTATCGAAAGAAATTTTTTTAAAAGATTTTTTGGATTATCTATAATAATCTGCATCTTAATTTCTTTTACAACGACTTCAAATAAATTTCAAGAAAAGTTAAAATTTCTCGAATCTGAATCAGAAGACATTCTAAGTGCAAGCATTATACAAGATGAAGACCAGTATCTTAAAGTAATTTATAATGAATATAACACTGATGCTATTGCATATTTGAAATTCACAACTGGACTAAAGTCAAAAGGTTGGGACTTTCTTGCTCTATCTTCTTATCAAGGGCAAGATGAAAAATATTCTGACGATTTGAAAAGCTATGCTATGGGTTATTTAGAAGGAGTAATTACACATGAAAAAATTTGGAATCATTATACAAATCAAAAAAGATACTATTTTTTTGAACAACCGAATTTCGAAATGCCTAAAAGTACTAGAACTTTCCTTCAAAAAAATGCAGATTTTATAAGAGAAATGGGTGCTCAATATGGAGAAACAGATTCTTACTGGTATCATGCTAATTTAATTCACAGACAATTAGAAGGCTTATTAGATGGGTATAATTCTATGCAAACTGATGAAGCCAAAAAACTTTTATTAGAAGATTTGAATGTATGTAATGCTAGAGGAGACCTATCTGAGCTCGCTTATTACAATGAAACTCTAAGACCAAATTTCGCCAATATGAATCATTATCAAATTTTCGACCATATTGAAGAAAATTCACATTGTTCTGCTCTTATTAAAGTTGCTCCTGATTTTTCAGATGTTTGGTTTGGTCATAATACATGGACAAACTTCTCCTCAATGATGAGGATTTTCAAAGAGTATCGTTTCCAATCTAATAAAAAGACTGAAAAATCAAAAACTGTTGCATTTTCAGGTTATCCTGGAGTTCTTACTTCAATCGATGATTTTTATATTAACGATCAAGATCTTTTTGTCACCGAAACTACTAATACTGTTTTTGATACAAAATTGTATAATTTATTAACACCAAGAAGCCTTTTAACCTGGCTTAGAAGCATTCTTGCAAATCGCCTCAGTTCAGACGCAAAAACATGGACTGAAGTATTCGCAAAATATAACTCAGGAACTTATAACAATCAATTCCAAATTTTAGATTTAAAATTAATTGATACTGAAAAAAAAATTATTGAACCTAATGCATTTTGGATTATAGAACAAATTCCAGGAAAAACACAATCTTCTGATATGACTCATATTTTAAAATATGGATATTGGCCCTCATATAACTCTGCTTATTTTACTGATATTAGAACTATTTCTGGTTATGATGAGCAATTGAGATTACATCCCGAATTAAAAGATTCAATTGATTACTCTAGTTGTGCAAGAGCTAATATTTTCAGAAGAGATCAGCATAAAGTTAAAGATTTAGAATCTTATAAATGGCTTTTAAGATACAATGATTATACACATGATCCTCTATCTAAAAACAATCCTGCTTTTGCAATCGCCTGTAGAGGTGATTTAGATGAAGCAAGACCCAATTGCCGTGGTGCAACAGATGCTAAAGTTGCAAGTATTCATGATATTAAAGGAAAAAGTAAGAAAAAGATAACTATTATATCTGGACCAACTCATAATCAACAACCTCCTTTCGACTTTTTAAATGCTAAATGCACTCAAAGTGGTAAATATTCATTTAATGGCTTACCCACATATTTCAACTTCCCTTGGATTGAATATGAAACTACTTTATTTGATTAAATAAATGAGAGAAAGATACTTTAAGTATATTTATTTAAAAAATAGGAAATAGCTTGAAAAATAATTAAAATAATAGATTTTTCTAAAATAAATTTGTTTAGATATTTTTTCTATTTAAAAAGACAATTCTTATTTATTGATATCCTTATAATAAATAAATTATTTTTTAAATTATTAAATATGATATTATTTGATCCTTAATAGTACTGATTTAAAATAAATAAATAAATAATATTCAAATTTCAACTTTTATTAACTAAATTTAATAAATTCTTTATATTTAATATATCATTCATTAAGAGGAGAACTCGTTAACCTTCTTAATCACATCATCAATAAAATTATTCTCTTTACTTATAAAGAAACTTGCATGACCTGTATTTTCATACTCTTGATAGAAATTTAACAAATTATTCTTTTCTAAAATTATCTTTAGATTTCTATTATCTGCTACAGTAGCAAGTCTATCGTTTTTACCAACAAATAGCGCGATAGGGATTTTTCCAGCTTTTTCAAAATCATATGGAATCATATTTCCAAATGTTGCAAAGTTCTTATATCTAATGCTTTGAGCGAAATGCAAAAATGTTCCAAGACTAGATCCAGATGGGAAGTGTGCTAAAAAGACAATAAATCTGTCCATATCATCATCTTTGACATCGTAATCTGCTAATTGTTGTAAAATTCCTTCACAAAGAATTCCTACGTTTGTACATAAAATTTTTTGAATATAATTAACGCTTTTTATATCAGGTAGCATTTCGTTTAAGCCTAATTTTTCAAATAATTGATCTAATCGGAAATCAACCATATATTTTAAAAAGGTTGAATTTACATTTTGCAGATTAGTTACAGGCCCTAAAGCAACAAATCCATTTAATTTCTCTTCATAAAAATTAGGTCTTAAAGTCAATCCTGCAAATAATTGGGCTGTACCTTGAGAATGACCAATGTAAGTAATTTTACTGTTTGTATTAGTTATTTTTTGAATTTGGTTGATCATTGCTGGTAGGTCATAGAGTCCCATTTCGTTAAATGAGTATCTCCAAAATTCTTTATCTTTGTTAGGATTATATTTTATATGTCCTCTAGAATATTTATTTCCACGATTATTTCCTAACCAAACATCATAACCTAGATTTGCTAAAATGAAAGCCAAGGATTTTGATTCATAATTTGCAATCCAACTATCAGAAGAATCCTGAATGTTTAAAAATTATTTGATAATATGAATTAAAATATAAAATATTTATGAAGATCATTTTAATAATTGTTGAAAAATTATGTTATTAATGATTGGATTTTTACTGAATAGATATTAATTTTCTATAAATTTTTTGAGTTTAAGGGGTCATTTTAATATTATTATATTTCTCAAAAAATTTTATAAATATTGAATATATTAGAAAACAAATAAATAATGAAAATTTTTGAGTAAGAATTGGAAATTTATTTGCAAATTTGACAAATAATTTCTTTTTCAAGAATCTTTAAAATATTAAACATTAAAAAACAAAATTACGACCAATCCATGCTGCAATAAAACAATCTTTTTTCCCTCTGCTAAATTTTCAGTTTTATTGAAATTTTTAGGTCCATAAATTCTATACATTTTTAAAATATAACCGTCTTCTGTCTCAACAAAATAGCTTGATAATGGATACCTAGATTTTAAGTTTAAATTTTACCCTTTGGATAAAACCATTTGTTCAAACGATAAATTTTTGTCATCATTTTCGTTATAAAGTAGAGGTTCCTCTAAAAAATTAAGTTCTTTTCTTTCATTTTGTTTATTGTTTAAAATATTCATTAGTTCGTCTAATTCTGATGAGAAAACTTTATTGATCAGTATTAATTGTAAATACATTATCGGGAATAATAGTGTTCTCATTTTTTAATATTTTTGTAAATTAAGATATATAAATGATGTATGAAATTATATTAATTACATATTAAATAATTCTCCAATCAAATCATTGAAAATCTTTAAATAATAAAAATTATATGTAATTTAAAAATAATAATTAAATTTTAATTGATAGGTAAATATAGTAAAATTTTTTTATTTAATTATTTTATTAAACATTTTATAAATTAAGTTTAATTAAATAAAATTTGAATAATTTTGGTCCATTAAAATTTTTAATCATCAAAAGATTTCAAATTTCATTAAAAATTCAACACTTCTTTTTTCTTTTATTAAAAATAGAATGGGGATTGGGGATTGGGGATTGGGGATTGGGGATTGGGGATTGGGGATTGGGGATTGGGCCCAATGCCCAATCCCC
>Ga0194116_10008118_pt1 | contig 10697 bp, 9 predicted proteins | sample TA2MahsurfametaG_4_FD_148617 | JGI IMG/M metagenome (GOLD analysis project Ga0194116, IMG submission 148617) | Freshwater microbial communities from Lake Tanganyika, Tanzania - TA2015008 Mahale S9 surface | ecosystem: Environmental > Aquatic > Freshwater > Lake | place: Tanzania: Lake Tanganyika... | reverse complement strand
TGCGTTGACGGTGTCCTGCTATCAGGCCGACGCCCAGGGCAGGGCCTGCGGTCGTTGCGACAGTTGCCGCTTGCGTCATGAAGGATTTGTCGCCGCAGGTGTGCCCGATCCGACGCGGTATGTGTAGAATCCGCGCCTTCTCATCTGGCACGGGTCCTTAGCTCAGTCGGTAGAGCAGCTGGCTTTTAACCAGTTGGTCGCGCGTTCGAATCGCGCAGGACCCACCATTCCCCGCCGTTAATCCCGTAAACCCTGGGCGACGAAGTGCGGGTTCTCGAAGCCGGGCTTGCCGTAATTGAGCGCTCGCCCGTCGGCGAGCTGCGTTACGCTGCCGCCTGCGGCTGCGAGTACGGCATGGCCCGCGGCTATGTCCCACTCCATGGTGCGCCCAAGTCGCGGATAGAGATCGGCCCGACCCTCGGCCAACAAACAAAGTTTTAGTGAGGAGCCGGCGTTGACGCGCGAACCCACTTTGCGCCCCACGAGAAAGGCATCGAGCGCGTGTTCATCGCCATGCGAGCGACTCGCCACTACGGCGAGGCCGGACTGCGGCACGCGCCGACAAAGAATTGCCCTGCGCCCCGCCGCATCTTGGCGAAAGGCACCGAGTCCGCGAGCGCCGCTGTAAAGCGTGCCGTTCTTGCTGCCAAGTGCGGGCGCCAGCGCTACACCGAGCACTGGTTCTCCAGCCTCGATCAAAGCGATATTGACGGTGAACTCGCCATTGCGGTGGATGAATTCTTTGGTGCCATCGAGCGGATCGATCAGCCAAAAGCGTGGCGTACGGGTATCGACGGTCGGGATACGACCGGCGGCGACCGACTCTTCGGCGACGACGGGTGTCCCGGGATCGAGGTTCGCGAGCCCCGCCAGAATGACGGCCTCGGCCTGTTGATCGGCAATGGTGACGGGGGACTCATCGGCCTTGGTCTGCACCGAAAAATCCATCTCGTAGACGAGACGAACCACCGCACCCGCCTCGAGGGCGATGTTTTCGACGTCGCTGAGCAGCGCACTGGAGATTACCACGGCCAGGAGTATAGCCTGCCAAGGCTTGATTAAATAATTAATGGACTTAAACTTACCGAATTCCGACAAGGACTTGAACCCCACGTGCCCCTGTCATCAGGCCACCCCACCAACTATTCCCAGCAGGCCCGCCGCCGGCGCGCGGTTGAGCTGCGCTTGGCCGGCAGTAGTCTCGCCGACGTGCGGGCGCAGACCGGGCTGAGCGCGCCGACCATCATCAGCGCCTGCAAGGCCTTTCGACAGGGAGGCTGGTCGGCGCTGGCGAGGCGCAGTCCGGGTCGACCGATGGGCGCGAATCGCGTGCTTGATGCGGCCGATGAAGCCGCGCTCACGCAGAGCTTGCTGCGTGCCGAGCCGCCGCAATCGGGGCGGCTTTGGAGCGCGGCGGCCGTGGCCGGGCTTGCCCGCCAGCGCTTCGGTGCCAAAAGCGAGGGGCGGGCGCTGGCGCGGTTGCTCGGTCGCGTGGGTCTCGTCTTGCCAACGCTGGCCGAGCGCGCCCTGCAAGAACCCCTACTCAAAGATTGGCAGCAGACGACGCTGCAGACGCTGCGCGCTACCGAGCGAAAGGCCGGTGAATTTATTTGGTGCGGCGAGCTGCGTGTACATGACGCACGCCTGTTGATTGCCCAGACTCTGCGTGGTCGCCTGGGATGGCTGCCGCTCGCGGCGCCTTGTCGCATCGCGAGTTGGCTCGATTTCCTCGACCGTTTGCTCGCCACCTCACCAAAGATTCGCGGTGTGCTGCTGCACGGCGTCGATGTCGCCCGGCCTGAGCTACAAGCTTGGGTCCAGCGACATCCGTCGATCGTGCTCTTGGCTGCGCCGGCGGCCCCGGGTCCGCGCCGCGAGGCCTCGATCGCAACGCAACCTCGAAAAAACCCTCGAGATCCCATGCGACTAACCCACTTGCAGCGCCTCGAAGCGGAAAGCATCCACATCATGCGCGAGGTGATCGCCGAGGCCGAGCGCCCGGTCATGCTCTACACCGCAGGCAAAGACAGCGCGACCATGCTGCACATTGCGCGCAAGGCTTTTTTTCCAGCGCCGCCGCCGTTCCCACTGCTGCATATCGATACGACCTGGGAATTTCGCGACATGTACGCGATGCGCGAGAAAGTCGCGCGCGACTACGGTATGGCGCTGCTGGTGCATCGCAATCCTGAGGCGGTGCGTCTTGACATCAATCCCTTCACCCATGGCTCGCAGTTCCACGCCGATCGGTGGAACACCGAGGGTTTGCGACAGGCGCTCGATGCGTATCGCTTCGACGTGGCTTTCGGCGGGGCACGACGCGATGAAGAAAAATCACGCGCCAAAGAACGCGTGTTCTCTTTTCGCAACGCGCAGCATCGCTGGGATCCTAAAAATCAGCGGCCCGAGCTATGGAACCTTTATAACGCGCGCAAGCAGACGGGCGAGTCGATTCGGGTCTTTCCGCTCTCCAACTGGACCGAGCTGGATATTTGGCACTACATCTATTGGGAAAACGTGCCGATCGTAACACTCTATCTGGCCCGCGAGCGCCCCGTGGTCGAGCGCAATGGCACGTTGCTTATGGTTGATGACGAACGTATGCCCCTGCAGGATGGCGAAGTACCGATAATGCGCAAGGTGCGCTTCCGCACACTCGGTTGTTATCCGCTGTCGGGTGCGATCGAGAGCGAGGCCTCGACGCTGCCCGAGGTCATCGACGAAATGCTGCGCTCGCGACAGAGTGAGCGACAGGGTCGGCTGATCGATCACGATGGTTCGGCTTCGATGGAGCGCAAGAAGCAGGAGGGGTATTTCTGACATGGCTACCCCAAAGAAAAAGGCAGTCGCGGTAGCTCGCTCGAGGGATATTGACGCCTGGCTGCAGGAACACGAAGCCAAGGATCTGCTGCGCTTTATCACCTGCGGCAGCGTGGATGATGGCAAGAGCACGCTGATCGGTCGCTTGCTTCATGAGTCGAAGATGATCTTTGATGATCAGTTGGCTGCAATCGAAGTCGATAGTCGCAAGTGGGGTACGCAAGGCGGGGACATCGACTTCGCACTGCTGGTCGATGGTCTCGCCGCCGAGCGCGAGCAGGGCATTACTATCGATGTCGCTTATCGGTTTTTCGCGACCACGCGCCGCAAGTATATCGTCGCCGACACCCCGGGTCACGAGCAGTACACCCGAAACATGGTCACCGGCGCCTCGATAGCGGATATCGCAGTCATTTTGATCGATGCCCGCAAGGGCGTACTCACGCAGACTCGACGGCACAGCTATCTGGCAAGCCTGCTCGGCATCCGCAAGGTGCTGGTAGCGGTCAATAAAATGGATCTGGTCGATTACGCGCAGCGCAGCTTCGAGCAGATCGCCAATGAGTATCGCGCCTTCGCAGCGCAGCTCGGTTTCGAGAGCATCATGCTTATTCCGCTCTCGGCGCTCAAGGGTGACAACGTCATCACCCCGAGTGCCCGCATGCTCTGGTATCGCGGTACGACACTGATGGCTTATCTCGAGACCGTCGAGATCGAGCGCGGCGGCAGTGCAGCGGCGCCTTTGCGTCTTCCGGTGCAGTGGGTCAATCGACCGCACGCCGATTTCCGTGGTTACGCCGGTTTGATCGCGAGTGGCAGCGTGCGCACGGGCGAGCGGATCTGCGTGCAACCATCGGGTCAGGAGAGTCGGGTAGCGCGTATCGTCACGGCCGAGGGCGATCTTGCGCAGGCGCTTGCCGGGCAATCGATCACGCTCACCCTCGAGGATGAGCTTGATATCTCACGCGGCGATGTCATCAGCGCCGCGGCGAGTCCTGCCGAGACCGCCGATCAATTTGAAACCACACTCGTGTGGTTGGGCGAAAAGCCGATGCTTCCTGGCCGCTCTTATCTTTTGAAGGCGGGCGCACGCACGGTGGGCGCGAGCTTTGCGACCCCGAAGCACAAGGTCAACGTGAATACGCTCGAGCAACTCGCGGCCAAGCAGTTCGATCTCAATGAAATCGGCGTCTGCAATGTATCGCTCGATCGCTCGATTGCCTTCGATCCTTATGGACAAGATCGGACGATGGGCAGTTTCATCGTCATCGATCGACTAAGTAACGCCACGGTCGGTGCCGGGCTCATTCATTTCGCGCTGCGCAGGGCGAGCAACATTCACCGCCAAGCGGTGAGTGTCGACAAGGCGGCGCGTACCGGCATTAAGGGCCACAAGCCGATCGTGATCTGGTTCACCGGGCTCTCGGGGTCCGGCAAATCGACGATTGCTAATGCGCTCGAGCAACGCCTGTTGACGCGCGGTTGTCACAGCTATCTGCTCGATGGCGACAACGTGCGTCATGGACTCAATCGCGATCTCGGCTTCACGGCCGCAGATCGTGTCGAGAACATCCGGCGGATCGGCGAAGTCGCAAGGCTCATGGTCGATGCCGGGCTCATCGTGCTCACGGCCTTCATTTCTCCCTATCGTGCCGAGCGCCAAATGGCGCGCGCGTTGTTCGCGGAAGGCGAGTTCATCGAAGTGCACGTCGACACGCCGCTGGCCGTGGCTGAATCGCGCGATGTGAAAGGCCTTTATCGCAAGGCGCGGCGCGGTGAACTCAAAAACTTTACTGGCATCGATTCACCCTACGAGACGCCCGAGTCGCCCGAACTCAGGCTCAACACGGTCGATTGCACGGTGGATGAAGCCGCCGAGCGTGTGCTCGCCTTGATGCAGGCTCGCGGTATCCTCGCGGCGGGGGTATGAAGATGAAAAATTCGGGCCAAGAGAGCTACGCAGAAATTCGGCAGGCCGTGCGCGCGCTCTGCGCACAGTTTCCGGATGAGTATTTTCGCAAGGTCGATGCCGTGCGCGGCTACCCCGTCGAGTTCGTCGATGCGTTGACCGCCGCCGGTTGGCTCGCAGCGCTGATTCCGCCGCAATACGGCGGGTCGGGGCTGTCGCTCGCCGAGGCCTCGGTGATCATGGAGGAGATCAACCGCTCGGGCGGCAACTCCGGCGCCTGTCATGGGCAGATGTACGTGATGAATGTGTTGGTGCGTCACGGCAGCGAAGCGCAGCGCAGCACGTTGTTGCCAAAGATTGCTTCGGGCGAATTGCGCATGCAGTCGATGGCGGTGACTGAACCCACCACGGGAACCGATACCACCAAGCTCAAGACCACGGCCGTGCGCAAGGGTGACCGCTACGTCATCAACGGGCAAAAGGTGTGGATCTCGCGGGTACAGCACTCCGATCTCATCGTGCTGCTCGCGCGCACCACGCCGCTTGCCGAGGTGCAGCACAAGTCCGACGGACTGTCGGTGTTTTTGGTTGATGTACACGAGGCGATGGGCAAGGGTCTTTCTTTGCGCTCCATCCTCAATATGGTCAATCACGAGACCAACGAGCTTTTCTTTGATAATCTCGAGCTTCCGGCAGAAAACTTGATCGGCGAGGAAGGCAAGGGCTTTCGCTACATCCTCGATGGTCTCAACGCCGAGCGCGTGTTGATTGCGGCCGAATGCATCGGCGATGCCTACTGGTTCGTTGAGCGCGCCACCAAGTATGCCAACGAGCGCGTGGTGTTCGATCGTCCGATCGGCAAGAACCAGGGCGTGCAGTTTCCGATCGCCGAGAGCTACATCGAAACCGAGGCCGCCAGCCTAATGCGCTTTCGGGCCTGCGAACTCTACGATGCGCAGCAGCCCTGCGGCACCGAAGCCAACATGGCCAAATATTTAGCCGCCAAAGCTTCGTGGGAAGCCGCTAACGCCTGTCTGCAGACTCATGGTGGGTTCGGCTTCGCGGCCGAATATGATGTCGAGCGAAAGTTTCGCGAGACGCGGCTTTATCAGGTCGCGCCGATTTCGACCAATCTCATCCTCTCGTACATTGCCGAGCACGAGCTCGGCCTGCCGCGCTCCTACTGATTTCTCAGGCGGTCGGGCAGTCTTCGCAGCCGCAGCGCTCGAGCAGATATCGGGTCGCCTCGGCGCCGGTTTCGGCGAGATTGCGCGCGCGGCCACCAGGTTGAGGGGTTCATAGACTTCATCAAGCGTGCCAAAACCACCAGGTAGGGCGAGGAGCGCGCGAACGAAACATGAAGTGCATTTTGCGTAGTGCGAAGTATCGAACCTGAAACGCGAGCCCGGGCGTGATGTAGGGATTAGGGAATTGCTCGTACGGCAGACGAATATTGAAGCCGATGGTGGGCGCGCCGGCTTCGCTCGCGCCGCGATTCGCTGCCTCTATGAGTCCCGGACCGCCGCCCGTGGCGACCACAAGCCGACAATAATCTGGCGTGTGCAGCGCGCCACAGCTCATTTCATGGCCGCATCGGCGCGCTTTCTCGTAGTGTCTGCGTTGTTGGTCACTGGGACCTGCGGTTTCAGCGGGGGGCCACTCGTGTGCTGCCGAATACGACGACGGGGCTTCCGAGCCCGTACGCACTTTGGTTAGGTGGCGGCGCGGTGAAACTAAAATACGAGTCGCATGGCACGCACGTGATCGCTCTCGAGAAAATCGCGATCGGCCTCGGGCAAGAAATAGCTCGGAATGGCCAGAATCTTTTTGAGGCGATCGTAGTTCATCGGTGGGCCGCACTCTCACATGCCGGCCCGGGAGCCGCCGCTTACGACCTAAGCCTCTGATCGGATGGCGCTCCTTACGGGATTCGAACCCGTGTTACAGCCTTGAGAGGGCTATGTCCTGGGCCTCTAGACGAAAGGAGCGTGAGTGCTGAACAGCAGACCAGGTAAAGGCGTTATTATAGATTGCCGCCAGGGTTGCTCAAGCGGCCGTCAGCCTAAAACCTCAGATCTCAGCCCAACGCGGACAACTACAGAATTGACTTCCCAGCACGCCTCGATTGAGGCCGTTCCCCGTCTCGCGAACATCATTCCGCGAGATTCCCATCCGATCTCGCGTTCGAAAATCTCGCCTAATGCCCTGCGAGTGCTCTACCGCCTGAGCGAAGCCGGTTTCAAAGCCTATCTCGTCGGCGGCTGTGTGCGCGATCTCACCCTCGGGTTCGAGCCCAAGGATTTCGACGTGGCGACCAACGCGCTGCCCGAGCAGGTTCGGCGCCTCTTTCGCAATTGTCGATTGATTGGACGGCGCTTTCGGTTGGCACATATTTTCTTCGGTCGCGAGATCATCGAGGTCGCGACGTTTCGCGCATCTGGCGCGCCGCCGCCGGGCGAGGATGTCGTGCTTGACGAGGGCGCCGACGATCTCTCAGGCGATGAAGAGGTCAGCGATGAAGCGGTCAGGGGTGCATTAGCGGTCGAAGATTCGCGTGACCTCCACGATTTCGATGAGTCGCTCGAGCGTGTAGTCGATGACAGTGGCCGTATCTTGCGCGATAATATTTACGGCACGATCGATGACGATGTGTGGCGCCGCGATTTCACTTGTAACGCGCTTTATTACAACATCGCCGATTTCTCGGTCTGGGATTACGCTAACGGTTTCGAGGACGTTAAAGCCAAACGTCTGCGTCTGATCGGTGACCCCGAGACGCGTTACCGCGAGGATCCGGTGCGCATGCTGCGCGCTGCACGCTTCGAGGCCAAACTCGATTTTTCTATCGAACCGACCACCGCCGAGCCCATCCTCAGGCTCCGTGAGTTGCTCGCGGGCGTACCGCCGGCGCGGCTCTTCGATGAAACTTTGAAGTTGTTTTTGACCGGTCACGGCGCTGCCAGTTACCGCGTGCTGCTCGGTCGCGGCTTGCTCGATATACTGCTGCCAAATGTCGCAACTTTCGCGCGTCGTCACCCGGGTACCGCACCACAGCGCATGCTCGTACAGGGACTCATCAACACTGATGAGCGCGTACGCGCCGGTCGACCGGTCACGCCGTCCTTTTTGTTTGCCCTGCTGATGTACGGGCCGATCGGGCTAGAGATCGAAAAGCGCCCGCGCAGCGAGTGGCATGAAATCTCGACGATTCTCGAAGCGGTCGATTCGGTGGTCCGCGAGATCTACGGCCGCGTCGCCATCCATCGACGATTCATTTTCGGGGTACGCGACATGTTCGCGTTGCAACCGCGTCTCGAAGTGCCGCGTGGGCGGCGTGCCTTGCGCACGCTAGAGCATCCGCGTTTTCGCGCCGCTTTCGACCTTTTGCAGCTGCGCGCGCAGTTCGACATGGCTGATCGGGCGCTCGTCGAGTGGTGGTCGCGGATGCAGGCCGCCAATCCGCAGCAGCGCGTGACGATGAGCGAAGCGCTCAGCCGCGAGACTTCGGGTGCTGACAGTAGTCCGGGTGGTGGCGGTCGCAGGCGCGTCGGAAGACGTCGTGGCCGCGGTCGCGGCGGTCGCGGGCGTGGCGGGCCAGCCTCGGGCTGAGTCGCAGCATGCGCGCAGTTTGGCATCCGGCCTACATCGGGCTCGGCAGCAATCTGGGTGAATCGCGAGGCTGCATCGAGCGTGCCATCCTCGAGATCGATCAATTCGCTGAGACGCGAGTGATCGCACGCTCGGCGTTTTATCGCAGTGCGCCCTTCGGGCCGGTCGCTCAAGCGCCGTTCATCAATGCCGTTGTCGGGGTGCTGACGGGCATGGAACCGCTAGCTTTGCTACGTGCCTTGCGTGCGCTCGAAGTTCAGCTTGGTCGTAGCTCGCCGCGACAGCGCTGGGGTCCGCGCGAGATCGACCTCGACCTGCTGTTGCACGGCAACACCCGTCTCGATACCGCCGAGCTAACCCTGCCCCATCCCGGGATACCAGAGCGGGATTTCGTTCTGTATCCTTTCCGTGACATCGCTCCGCCGTTGCAGATTGCAGGTCTCGGTCGTGTGACCGAGCTCGCAGCGCGGGTGTCTAATCGGGGGATCGAGCGGCTCGACTGAGACATGGCGGACAACGTCTCACACCGGTACATCGTCATCGAAGGGCCGATCGGCGTTGGCAAGACCTCGCTCGCGAAGCGCTTGGCCGAGACGATCAACGCTGAACTGATCCTCGAGCAGGCCGAGACCAACCCCTTTCTCGAACGCTTTTACCGCGATCCCGTAAGCGCGGCATTGCCCGCGCAGCTACATTTCCTATTCCAGCGTGTGCAGCAGTTGTCATTATTGCGGCAAGAAGATTTGTTCGCCACCGTTCGCGTGTCCGATTACCTCATGGAAAAAGATCGGCTGTTCGCCCGGGTCATTCTTGATGAATCGGAGCACGCGCTTTACGAGCAGATTTATTCGCGGGTGGTGTCCGATCCGCCGCAACCGGACCTGGTAATCTATTTACAAGCCCCGGTCGATGTACTGCTCGAGCGTATCGGTCGCCGCGGCATCAAGACCGAGCAGCTAATCGAGCGCGCTTATCTTGAGAGGCTGAACGAAGCTTATGCGCGCTTTTTTCACGACTACGACGCGGCGCCGCTGCTGATCGTCAATGCGGCGGCGATCGATCCTAGTACGAGCGAGGGCGATTACGCCGAGTTGCTAGGAGCTGTCCGCCGCATGAAACACGGACGACTGTACTTCAATCCGCTGCGACACTCGGTGATATGATCGTGTGGTTCAAAAAGACCCTCCGGAATGCCACCACAGCGACCCCATCGTTGTGCACTTAGTCGCAGTTTGGCGTGCGGGTCGTTGTTTTTACTGACTGTCGGGTAGCGTCGATCCGATAGTCAAATTGCCACCCGCGTCACGGAGGTCCGTGAAAAAGTAATAGAGTGGCGCTTTGCACTGCGTAAAGTGGATTTCGTACCGACCATGCGTAAGTTGCATGACGGCCACCTGTCCCTGTGCTGATCGGCACGCAAGGTCACTCGTCACTACGTCTTCACCACCTGCAACAATCCGACCGAGTTGGGATCCAACGAGGAGTTTGACCATCAGCCGCGTACGCCGGAGAAAGACGAGTAACCACTGCGTAACGTGAGCTACGATCTGCTGTATCGCCCGAGAGCTGCCGAGCCCTACCCGAATGACCTAGTGAATGCTGTGCGTATCAACATATCGGGTCTTGCTAATGTCTTATGCGGCGGCGTGCGGCTGGGGCATTTCGAGGCGCTCGCGGGCTTGGGTAATAGGCTTTTCAACATCATGCAGCCGGACATCGCCGTTCTCGGCAAAAAAGATTTTCAGCAGCGGGTACTGATCCCTCGCATGGTCGATGAAATGCGGATGTCCATCAACATTATCGGTGCGCCGGCGGTGCGTACGCCCGATGGGCTTGCCATGAGCTCGCGCAATCAATATCTCAACGAAAGCTGAGCGCAAGCTCGCATCGCGAATTTACGAAGACCTCGGTAAAGTAGCTAAACGATCGAAACCGAGGCACCCACGCTCTCTGAGATCATGCAGCTCGAACCGAAGGCGCGTTCGGCGCTCAGCGCAGATGGCTTCAAGATCGATTATTTTTCGGTGGAAAGCATCCCCCCACTGCACAAACCGAGTATTTCAGAAAGCGATCTCGTCGTGATGAGCCCGACTCGGCTCGGTCGAACGCGACTCATCAATAACCAGCGCTGTACGCGCATCTAGTTTTTTGTCGAACCCGCGAGCTGCGCACGTTGATCGAGAGTCGCGAGCGCCCATTCGATGTGTTCACTCAGTAACGGCGAGGCACTCTCGCGCCGATGCTCAAGAGCCGTGCGCGCGCGTCTTCCGGCTTCCCCTACCGCCGGACCATTGCCTAGAGCCACGGCAATGTTTCGCAGCCAACGCTCGTGGCCAATACGGCGGATGGCTGAGCCCCG
>Ga0194116_10008114_pt1 | contig 10701 bp, 17 predicted proteins | sample TA2MahsurfametaG_4_FD_148617 | JGI IMG/M metagenome (GOLD analysis project Ga0194116, IMG submission 148617) | Freshwater microbial communities from Lake Tanganyika, Tanzania - TA2015008 Mahale S9 surface | ecosystem: Environmental > Aquatic > Freshwater > Lake | place: Tanzania: Lake... | reverse complement strand
TCTTTTTCTTTCATTGACCCCAAAAAAATCCTTACACCATTTTAGAGTTAAATTGGCGGTCCTTTTTTTGGTAAAATTATCAATGAATTTTTTATTCATTATTGTTGTTAGTTTTTATTCGTCTTGTAACTATCTTTTTTATTGGTTTTGTCACATCATAAATCTTATCGAAATTTTCAAGAACATCTTTTAAAATTGCTGATAACTCATATTTTTCATTTTCCTCACTTTTTTTCCATAAAATATTGATGAAACTTTTATATTCAAGTTCATTCAACTTAACTCCACTTCTGAGTGAATTATTCATTATTTTAAAAACTTTAAGTTGGTCTCCTAATTTTTGTTCATTATTCAGGTCAAAATACCTTTCAACATAAACATTAGTAGTAATATTATTAATGACGTTTTCTATAAATTTTATAAATGTTGGGTGATTAATGTCGATTTTCATTTTCTTTTTTTTATAAATAGTTTTAATGTTAATAACTAACAAAAAGGGGAGACAATCTCCCCAAATATTTATTATATATTTATATAGATATATTTATTTATTTGGCCCACTTACCTCTTACAACTATCAAGGCGATTACATTATATACAGATAAATCTTGGTATGTATCCTCAACACTTTCACCTACATTATCTTTTCTACTTAGTAAGACTAATTGTTTTAATCTTTGAATTTTATCATTCATTCGAAACCACAATCCTGTTTGTGATAATTTAATTTCTTCGAATGTAGATAATCTAGTACCAACAGAAATGTTATCGGGACCATAATTAAGTTGTTTTTTACAGAATGTTTCGTACATTTCATTAAGAATCTTTTTAAATTCTGCTGTTGTTTCGGGATACATTTCTTCACATTGTTTGATTACAGTTTTTTGTTTTTCTTCTGACATGATTTTTTTATTTATACTATAATATACCTGATTTATTTGGGTTTACCAAATATTTATATATAAATTTCTGACATGGATATTAAGATAAACGAAAAATTCGAATCGGATAAACCAAAACACAAACAACTTATTAAGATGTTGACATTCAGGGTTGTGCCGGCATATTACAAAGAGATTGAAAAAGTTGCGTCACATAAGAAAATAGATGTGTCTAAATTAATTAGAACATACATTAAAGAGGGAATGAAAAGAGATGGTGAAATCACCGACCGTGAGGAGAAAGAATTTGGATTAGAATAAACTATTTATTAAATCTAATAAAAGAGTTTTGAGTTATTTTGTTATATGTAACTCCACCAATAAAACGGTGGAGTTCTTTTTTTCCTGTATAACTCATTGCAGAACGTAAATAATCTTCAAAATTTCGTACCCATCCTTCAAGAGTATATTCAACCTTATTTCTACGTATCACCCCCTCAGATGTTGTTAAATCCTCCTTACCCCATGACTTTTGTACTTCTTTGGTGCTCATACCTCTAAATGTCTTAAAAAGTGGGAGTTCCGCGTGGAACATTTCTTTTGACTCTGTTGATAATTGATTTACCACCTCGCCATTCTCTTTTGTTGTTTCACCCGCACTCTCTAAACATTTATTAAGTATTGACCCCAACATTACATAATCTGCACCCAAAGCTAATCCTTTAATAATGTCTGAGAATTTTTTAAATCCACCATCTGCAACGATTTCAGTTCTATATTCATTATGTATTTTTGTTTCATAACATTCTTGAATTAAAGAAGCCATAGGGTATCCAATACCTGTTTGTACCGTGGTAAGACATCCGTTTCCATTTCCGATTCCTATCCTAACTAAATCAACGCCGATTTTACAATATTCTTTAAATGTTTTTGGGTTTGCTACATTACCAACCATAAGACACATAGAATAACCATATCTTTTTTTTGCTTCTTTCGCTAAATCATATAATATTTCCATGTGACCGTTTGCCACATCAATTAACGCCATGATTCTACTACCATCCCGTACATAAATTTTATTTTTCAAAAAGATTTTTTCGAAATCTTGTAAACTATAAGATAGAAAATTACTAGTATCGACCCATTCTTTAGTCGAGTTCGGTATTCTAGGTAAAACGGGTAAAATACCATTATTAGAAAACAGATGAAAATTGTTTTGATTAATAACCGTATCCATTGGAGCCGTCATTAAAGGTAACATATTCAAAACATTACGTGAATTTATTTCACTCCTCGATTTAATTTTCGAAAGGGTTGCTGGTTCAATCAAAACATCGTCAAAATCAAATAACAGATTACACGAATCTTTCATTTTTACGGATTTATTACTAAAATATAATAAAAAAACATCATTTAAAAAAATTATCATTTGAAAAAGTATTTATAATATTATGGAAAACAAGATAATTTCTGAAAATGTTGTAAAATCTGTTATAGATAGAATTTTAAATGAGGAAACCTCTAAGGTTAGAAGAGATGATTTTAATAGAGTTCAGTATAAAATAGAAGAACTACAGAACTCATTAAATGAAACTATTAAAGAATTTAGAAAATTGGAAGATTCCATACCTTCAGGTCTAAAAACTGTCGCAAATGGTAGAATTTCAGGAATTTCAAGTAATTTACTTGATGCACAAAAATTAATTCAACAACTCAAAGAGAAAATAAAAAAACATAAGAGAAATATGTTTTCTCAACAAGTAGATGAAAAGAAAAAGTAATGCAATTGTTAAAACTTTTAGAGGAGATAGACCCTAATCTTAAAAAAGATGACCCAAGTTACAAAAATCTTGTAAAAAGTGTTAAATTTCTTGAGGGTAAAGAAAAAATTCTGTTCCTAACAACCTCAAATAGGGGGGAATGGGCTGTAAAAGAAATGAAAGAGGAACCAAAATCAACAAAATTAGCAAAAGCAATACAATCATACTTTGGAAAATCTAAGTGTAAACTAATAGAAGTCCCTAATTTGAAAATATATACGTGTGAAGCTAATGTCTCACACAATGAGGGTAATTCTTGTGGTGAAATGAAATCAAAATTGAAAGACAAAGACAAAAATCCGAGCGGAGAACATAGATGTTGGAGAAGTATTAATAATCCCGATGATGAATTATGGAAAATTTCAAAAGAGTTGTTTCAATCAGACTGTTTAGTTTTTTTCGGATCAATAAGATGGGGTCAAATGAACGCGCAATATCAAAATTTGATAGAAAGACTAACATGGTTAGAAAATAGACACACAACATTAGGAGAAAAAAACATATTGAAAGGTATTTCTTGTGGTATTATTGCAGTTGGTCAAAATTGGAGAGGAAAGGAGGTTGTAGACGTTCAAAAACAAGTATTGTCTTTTTTTGGATTTGACGTAAGGGACGAATTATCTTGGAATTGGCAGTATACAACAAATGAAAAAGACGAAACAATGAATAGTTACAAAAAATCAGGAAAAAAATTCATGGATACCTTCGAATTAGACTAAATTGTATCATTTTCCTAGTTTTTTCAAATATTTTTTTCCCTTATTAGTCAAGAAAAACATTTCTTCTGTGTTTTCATCTTCATATGAATTAAGATAACCAATTTTTTTTAGTTCGTTAAGTACACTACCCGCAATAAGTTCTTGTAAAATCTTACTAAACTCCTCTTCAGTAAATAATTCATCAGTATCTTCACCTAAGAGACCTGAAATATACTTTTCATTCATAATTTCTAAAATATATTGTCTCGCATGAGTTAAATCTGTTATTTCATAATCCTCGAAAAATTTTGACTCCACTAATCCAATCAAAAGTTGCTCGGATTCTTCAATTACAACAGGTTGGTAGACTTTAGACATGTTTTTATGATTCTTTTTATAAATAGTAAATAAAAAAAATGATAAAAAAAAACGTTTTAAATTATCTACTTTTTTATTATATTTTTATTCATATATTAATACAAAATGAAAGAAAATAAAATATTTATTCAGATTGCGTCTTACAGAGACCCACAATTAATTCCAACCATTAAAGATTGTTTATCAAATGCGAAGTATCCCGAAAATTTAGTTTTTTCTATTGCATGGCAACACTCCACAGATGACAAATGGGATAACTTAGACGAATTTAAAGATGACCCAAGGTTCAAAATTGTTGATATTGACTTTAAAGAATCTAAAGGTGCTTGTTGGGCAAGAAATAAACTACAACAACAATACGATAATGAAGAATATACATTACAACTAGATTCTCATCATAGATTTATTAAAAATTGGGATATTGAGTTAATTAATATGATAAAACAGTTACAAGATAAGGGACATAACAAACCATTATTAACTGGATATGTGTCATCTTTCGATCCCGATAACGATCCCGCGGGTAGAAGTATGGTTCCGTGGAAAATGAATTTTGATAGATTCATTCCTGAAGGGGCAGTATTCTTTCTGCCTGCCGCTATCGATGATTTTAAAAAAAGGACAGAACCATTACCCGCAAGATTTTACTCAGCACATTTCTGTTTCACATTGGGTCAGTTTTGTGTTGAGGTTCCTCACGATCCAGAATATTATTTTCATGGGGAAGAAATTTCAATTGGTGTAAGGGCGTATACTTGGGGTTATGATTTATTTCACCCACACAAAATAGTGGTTTGGCACGAGTATACAAGAAAAGGTAGAAAAAAACAATGGGATGACGACCCTGTTTGGGGTACTAAAAATAATAATTGTCATTTGAGAAACAGAAAACTTTTTGAAATGGATGGTGAAAAGAAAGACATATTTTTTGGACCATATGATTTCGGAATATTAAGAAAATTAGAAGACTATGAAAGATATGCTGGTATTTCATTCAAAAGAAGATCCATTCAGAAATTTACTAAAGATAATAACTTGGCCCCAAATCCTCCTTTATATGGCAAAGAGTTTGATGATTCGTTATTATCAATTTTTAAACATTGTATAGATATTAATTATAATGATGTACCTGAAAAAGATTATGAGTTTTGGGTAGTTGCATTTCATGATGAAAAAGAAGCCACAATCTACAGAAAAGATGCAGATAAAAACGAAATAGGACAAATAATGAATGATTCAGATGGTTATGGTAAAGTTTGGAGGGAGTTTGAAGTTGAAAATAAACCCAAGTATTGGGTAGTATGGCCATATAGTACATCAAAAGGATGGTGCAATAGATTAACAGGAAATTTATAGTATGATAAATTATTGTTATTATTTGAATTTAAAAAGACGATTAGATAGAAAAGTTTTTATCGAAAGTGAAATTAATAAAAGTAAAATTCTAAAAAACATTTATAAAAGATTTGATGCTGTAGATGGATATGAAATACATCCGAGATATATTGAACAAGAATTGTTAAGTAAAAATGCAATTGAAGATGTTTTAATGGACACCGTTACATCTTGGGGCCTTTCTTTGACTCAGGGTGGATTGGGTGTTTTATTATCATATAAAAAATTATTTGAGGAAATTTCAGAATTAGATTCACCTGCTATAACGTTTGAAGATGATAGTACTCTAATTGATGATTTTGATTTTTATTTGGAAAAAATTTTATATGAATTACCAAATGATTTTGATTTGTGTTATTTAGGTTATGGTGAAATAAAATTAGAAACCGAAAGTTATTCGGAAAATTTATCAAAACCAAAAGGGGTCATAACATGTTTACCTTCGTTAATTATTTCACCTAAAGGCGCTAAAAAATTATTAGAGACATTAAAAAATGTTGATAATCAAATTGACACAACAATTTATACAAAAGGTAAACATTTAAATTTATTTGTATCAAACAATAAAATTGTAAAAATAAAAAATGAATTTAAGACCGATATTCAAGGTAACTACGGGTGTACAAAAAATTATATAAAACAAAATTACATAATTAGTACGATTGCGGTTGGTGATGATTCTAATGAAAAGGCTTTGAAATTATGTTATGACTTAAATTATTTTAAGCAAGACTTATTAATTTTAACAGATAAAAAAGAACTTTTTAAAAATATACCCAACGCAATTGTAATTGAATATCCGAAAAAAAGATTTTCATACAACGATAAAATCATTTGTTTTGAGGAGGGATTTAAAATAAAAGATTGTGTTGTTTATATTGATTCAGATAGTAGAATATTTTACAAAAACTATAAAAATTGTTACACAAATTTTTTTAGGTTAATTGAGTCAGGTTTTCACCCATCGTGGGATTGGGGTAAAATAGTTAGAGATGGTGGTGGATTTTTCAATAGTATGGATGGATCGATTAGAGTAAATGGGTATGGTGAATTAGCACTAAAAATATCTAAGGAATTAGATATTCCATTTGAAAACGCATATCACTATCAAGAAGGTATTATTATTATATCGAAGGATGGCGGTAAAGAAAAAATACTTATTGACACGTGGAAAAAATATGCAGAAATATTAGACGAGTACGAAATAAAAAATAACTCAAAAAAAATTGGTATTGGTGAGGGTAATTTAATTGGTCTATCAGTTGCAAAAAGCGGTATAAAAATAAACACTCATGATGTTGCAAATTTTATAGGAGACAATTTAAAATATAATTTTTGTAGTGGTGGTCAAATTCGTGATTATCTAAAAAACTATCCCGATAGAAAAACCGTTAGAATCGGAGACGGAAAATTATTAAATAGAAAATTTATTGATATAAATTTTAAAGATAAGGTTGTTGATTTATCTTATGAAATTTATGAGTTATCCGATAATTTAATGTGTCTTATCTATAAATGGAACAATAATAACAACGTAGAATTTTTAGATCACGAATTTAAAATAAATGAAAATGTATACCATTTTAACAGCGAAAAAAACGGCGAAATGGTATTCGAGAATAAAAAAAATATGAAAATTTACCATACTTATGATTGGTATGGTGAGAGAGAATGGAAATTAATTTATGAATTATGAAAAATTTTGCATTTTGCACATTAACATATGGTGAAAAATATGTCAATTTCGGTGACTCGTTAATAAAACAATTAAATGATATGGGTTATCATGTTTTTGTATTAACCAATGATATGAATCATTATACTGAAACAGAATTACTCACTCCTATTGAATATAAAAAAGAATATTTCTCATTTCACGAAAAAAGAATTATAGTTCAAGAATGTTTAAAACATTACGACACTGCCATATTTTTAGATGCGGATGTATATTTGAAAGATGTTGATAATTTAGATATTTTTGAATCTGCGGAACCAGGTTTACATATATTTTCAAATTTTGGTACTATAGGCGATTCGTTTATGAATAACGATATACCGATGTGCCAAAAAAAAGGTTACAGAAATACAAAATATGGATTGAGGGGGGCAGAATTACTCGAAAAATTAGGTATTGAACCAAAAAGAATGATAGATAATAAATTGTCATATCATGAACATTTTTTGGAGGGTAGATGGATGATTAAGAAGGATAATGACAAAGAAAAAAGGTTTTTTGAAATATGGGATAGTTTAGTCGATTTTTGTGAACAAATAGATATTGAATTAAACTATTTAGATTCTATCGGCGCCGGTGAAGGTTCAATAATGTCATTATCAGCTTATAACTCTGGAATTAAAGTACATTCAGTTAGTAAATTTGTTGGATTTATAATCTCACACTTTATTTCAAATTACGTTGAAAAAGTAAATAAAATAAAACCATGGGATTTACCGGGATAAGTGAGAACTTCAAGAATTTAGAAATACACTCTTTGATTTGTAATAGAGATATTGTAATGGCAATTAATAATTTCAAATCACTTCAAAGATATGAAGAATTTAAAAATGTACCAATATATCTACATGATGATGGTTCTTTGACTGACGTAGACATATCACTTTTAAAAGATATAAATAATGTTATTTTTATTGATAGAGGGTGGGCTGATTTAAAAATAGAAAAATATATAAAAAATAGTCCTAGTTGTTTGAGTTATCGTTTAGGTGCGAGTAAAATTAATTTGTGGCATAAAATAAAAAGTTTTGATTATTATTATTTTTCTGAATCAAAAAATATTTTGGGTATGGATACTGATTTACTTTTTATGAGAAAACCACAAGATGTTATTGATTTAATAAATTCGGGTACACCATTTTATTTTCCTGATGTCCAAAGTTCATACTCTTTTAATGAACCCAAAAATGAAGTACCAGTATTAAAAAATGTTAATACGGGTTTGATTTATATACCATCTAAAGAATATTATAATTTAGATGATTTAGAATTCGCGTTATCAAATTTAGTGCGAAATAATATTAATTATTTTCCGTCATGGATTGAACAATCAGCATTTGCACATATGTTTTATAAAAATGAAAATTATGTGTGTTTATCAGTTGACAAATATAGAATACCTTATTTCCAATCTGTTGATATTGAAATTACAGAATGTTTACATTTTGTCAGTTATCCTCCAGTTAGAGAAACTTACGAACAATATCTTGACTATTTAAAATTTGATAATGGTGATTTAATTTATAAAAATAAATTTTTCGTTGATTTTGAAGATAATAAAATTCCCCTAATAGTCCAAATATTCAAACATGATAATTTCTATAGTTTAAAATATTATTGGGGGTTGGAGGAAACAAAACAAACATTTTTAGACCATATTTTTAAAGTAGAAACATTCGAAGGTGAGTTCATCAAGAAATTTCAATCAAACAAAAACGGATTTTTTATTTTCAAATCCTCAAACGATTCGATAAAAATAGGACACACTTATGAGTGGTATGAAAAAACAAATTGGAAAGATTTGGGGACAATATATTTATAATATACCATAACGATTTAAACAAACAGACATATGGATGGTGATGATAGTGAACAAAATAAAAAATTTCAAGAAAAAAGAAAAAAGACTAACTTTTTACAGAGATACGTCACTAATCTTAGCGATGTTCTTTCTGCCATTTGGTTACGACGCATTATTCAAGTTAATAATGGACTTGAGTGGTTCATATTGGGTTGCAGATATCGTTTTTTATTCAATTTCAGGATGTTTTTGGTTGTGTTATATTTTACTTACGAGACATTTAAATAAAAAATAAAACCCCTTTATTTTGAAGGTTTTTTATCGTCTTTTTTATAATCGGGTTTTTGTAATCCCTTTTTTATTTCGTCTTTTTTTACATAATGATTTTTAGTTGCTTCCTTATGTTTCTCAAGAATTTTCTTTTTTTCTTCTTCAGACATTCCAAATACTGACATGATGATTAAGTTTTATTTTTGTTTATTATTTTTAAAGATTCCTCTTTTTTATTTTTTAGAACGTAACATTTTTCGTATTCTTCCATAGATTCAAAAATATGAATCATAGCATCTATAATTTCTATGTATAGTTCTAAATCATTTTTAAATCCTATTATACTACAACTTTTAAAATATTGAATTAAACTTTCATTGTCAAGGGAAACGGAATATTCATAGATTAACTTTAACTCCTTATCGTCGTAGTTGTTAATCTCTAAAATTCTAGTTGCTTGTATTAAGAATTTAAATGACATCTCCATACTATAAATATTATTCAAAAACCATCTCAATCTTTCTCTCAAGCATTTTGAAACATTCAACAAAACCATCTGTTTCTATTTCTTCTCTTGTGGATTTAGATTTTGTTCCGTTTCCTAAAACAAAACCATTATTTAAGGATATTGTAAAAACCCATTGATTTTTACTATACATTTCAATATTGAGAAACACACCATGACTATCAAAGAATTTATATAATTTCTTATTGTCAAATAGATATAGTGTTGTCACACATGGCACACCGACATTTGGGAACATATTTTGAATAAAATTCCCGAACGACTTTGGACAATTATTTTTTATGTAATACCAATCTATCATACTTTTAATTATTATTCAAAATAACTAAATTATATATATTTATAAAGATTTTGTCTTTTTATGGTATACTTATGAATGTTTAGATGAAAACATGAAAATACACGAGTATTATTACAACGAGGATACAAGGAGACTCAATGTAGAATTTTCAATAAAAAAAGATGAGGATAAATTTTATAGAATTATAGACTTCGATTTTTCAGATATAATATATTACGCTCCTTATATAATATCAGAAGAAGACTTAAAAGAAATAGATAAATCTTTTGTGATTGATTTATTGAATCAATATTTAAAAGATAACGATTTACCTGAAGAAATTATTTTGTAATATTTATAAGTATGAGTACTCTAAATGACGATAAAAAAGATAAATTAAACAAATTTGTAAAATTTGTGAAGGATGAGTTGGATATCAAAAAAATGCCAACAATATCGGTACAGAACCACAGAGAGGGTTTAAAAACAACCGCGAATTACGATTATACCAAAGAAAATAAAGTAATTAAAGTTTGTAGTAAAAATCGTGCATTAGTAGATGTTATGAGGAGTATTGCACACGAACTCGTACATCACAAACAATTCGAACAGGGTAGATTAGAAGTTAAACCACCTGATATTGGTGGTGAGATTGAGGACGAGGCAAATGCAAAAGCGGGTCAATACATCAAAATGTTTGCGAAACAAGATTCATCCATATACGATTGATATTTTATCTCATAAACTTTAATAATACCTTTACGGTAATTGCTTTATCTCTCGTACCATGAGATAGGTATAGGTCGGTTACAATTGGTTCACTCAATAAGGTCATTTTATTTACAGGAGTAACACCATTAGATTTATAATCATTAAATTCATAGGTATATAAAGTAATTCCACCATTTTCTGTATTA
>Ga0194116_10008111_pt1 | contig 10704 bp, 7 predicted proteins | sample TA2MahsurfametaG_4_FD_148617 | JGI IMG/M metagenome (GOLD analysis project Ga0194116, IMG submission 148617) | Freshwater microbial communities from Lake Tanganyika, Tanzania - TA2015008 Mahale S9 surface | ecosystem: Environmental > Aquatic > Freshwater > Lake | place: Tanzania: Lake Tanganyika... | reverse complement strand
TTGATTTTATAAAAACGATGTTTTATTTAGACAATTTTATTGTTTTTTTTATATTATTAAAAACAATGGAATACTTAGTTGAAGGAATAGCTAATAAAAAAACCATTCCGTTATGTCAGAAATTTATAAATAATAACCAGGATATTATAGAAGATGTAATGCTTATGCGGAAACCTGAAATAAAACCAATGTTTGATGTGAAAACAAAGGCGGCACTGGAGAAAGAAATAGAAAAAAATATACCATTAGATGAATCCAAAGATAAAAAGAATGAGAGTTATATAATGATGGTTTGGAGATATTATTGTTGTTGCTTTCCTGATGTAAAATTATTGGTTTTAAATGGGAAAAAACTGGAGAAAAAAGATGAGAAGAATTGTTTATATGAATTTCATAAGAAAATATCGGAACATGCATTAGATGGGATAATGCTTCAAATAATGTTTTCTCAGTCAAAATTTAATGAAATAATTGAGTATTTATTTAATAAATCGGATGAGTATAAAAAAGTGGATTTAATACCGGTTCATATGAAAAAAGTAGTGAAAAATCAGGATCTTCATGTGTATGTAATGCAGAAGATAGAAGGGAAATATAATCCAATTTATGAAAGTAAAGATTTTTATGAATTAGTGGAAGGAAGTAAAATATTTTTGCATTTGAATAATTATGAATTTTATGAGGAACAATTGAAATTTGCATACGGTAATAAATTGAAGGATACAATACGTTTATTTTTTTTATTTAAGTTTTTAAAGATCTACTTATATAAGAAATATTCGTTATTATTTGGTGAATTTATTATGTTAGGTGGGAGTTTTTATTTATTTTCATTAGGGCTAAGAACATCTCGGGATGTAGATGTGTATGCTATTTATAAGAAAGATTATGAAAAATTAAAGAAAGAAATTGATTGTCAATATGATATTTTAGATGCATTAGTTTTAGAAAAAATGGCTTTGAATCCAATAAGATATTCAATATATTTTGGCTTCAAAGGAAATTTGAAAGATTATGAAATTTTAAAAAGATTAGATAGATATAAAAAGTTTAAAAGTAAAAATGCTTTAGCTGATATATTTATATTGAAGTACTATTTTAATTATGGAAAAAAAATAATTATTAAAGATATTGAAAGACTTTTATTTTTTAGATACAAAGATTTCACAAAAAAAATTATATTATAAATATTTATAATGAATGATAAAAAAAGGAAATATGATTTTTCCAATTTCATAAAAAATGGAGGAAAACCTAAACGTAAATATAAATCACCATCAGTTTATGCTAATGCATCTGTTGTTAATGATGTAGATAGGCAAAGAATGCTTAATAATTTAAATCAAGAAATTGCTGAAATGAACGAAATGGATCGAAATGCTAGAAATGCAGTAATAAAAAATAGACCAGAAAATCCAGAAGGTATTGTTCCACCTGCAAATAATAATGATGATAGCAATAATGGCAATCTTGGAGAAATTTCTGCAAAACAAAAAAGTGAAGAAGAAATAAATGCAGAAATAGCCGCATCTGAAAATAGATTAGCAGAATTAATGAATCAGTTTTCTCTTGAATCTCACCGAAATAGACCAGAATTTAATTCAAGACTTGCTAATGTAAATGCTCCCGGTGCAGCAGATATGAATCATGCATTTGATAGAAATAATAAAAGAAGGAGAGAACGAGAAAGTGCAAAAATAAAAAAAGATAGAGAAGAAAGGAGGCGAGAGAAGGAAGAAGGTGTTGAAGCTAATAAAGAAGGACGTGAAGGCACCGGAAGAGTAAGACGAAAAGAAGAAGGTCAAAGTGCTTCACAAAAAGCTCCAACTGAAGAAGAAATAGCTGATAGATTTTTTTATTTATTAGCAACTTCTGATAGACCATCTGATTTATCTAGAAATCAATTGCAACAATTTTCTCAAGATCCATTACAATATGTAAATTGGGCAAGAGGAGAAAGTGGATTGCTATCTGGACCACAAAGAAGAGAATTTCGAAATATGACTTCTGAACAATTATTAGCAAGATTACCAAGAAATTTACAACAACTTTTTGAAAGAATTAGAAGTGAAAGTGCTGCATTAAATGCATTACTGAGGTTAAGACCAGCTAGAGCTAATTTGCCAGAATTAACAGTATTAGAAGTACAAGAAGGACAAAAAGCACAAGAAGCACAAGGAGCACAAAAAGAACTAGAAGGACAAGAAGGACAAGAAGCACAAGAAGCACAACGAGCACAAAAAGAACTAGAAGGACAAGAAATAAAATTTGTAAATGTTGAACCAATAATAGTAAACACAAGAGGTGTTCCATTACCACCTAATCAACAAAAAAATTTATTTAATGTTGAAAAAACAAGAATAAAAAAAGAAGAAGAAGAAACAAAACCATCACCAAAAAAATTAATAAAAATAGAAGACCCTGAAATTGTAAAAAAAAAGATTTCAAATGAAGCAAAAAAGCTTTCCAATGAGACAAAAAAATTAGATGAATTACATACACAAAAAATTTTAAGAAATAAAGAAAAAATTATTTCAAAAATTACAAAAAAATTGGAAGAAAATAAATTTCAAAATTTGGAAAAAAAAGAATATATTGAATATTTATTGGCTGAACTAAAAGATCAAATAGATAAAACTAAAATTATCGGATTAATACTTCAAATAGAAAAAATAGAAAAAGAATTGCAGAATATAGATTTAAATAAAATTTATAAAAATAAAGATCAATTTATTTCAAAAATTAAAGATAAATTAAAAAAATATGAATTTAATAATGAAGAAAAAGAAGAAATTGAAGAATTAATAAAAAAAATAGATAGCTTAAAAGAGGAGAAAAGTTCTCAAATAGTAGAATTAATGGATAATTTAAAAAAAATTATAGATAAAAAAAATGAAGAATTACATAAAAAATGGTTAAACAATACAAGCAAATTAGTAGAATTAGCTAATAAAGGACCATTAAAATTAAAAAGTTTAACAATACCTAAATTATTGAAAGAACTAAATAATACTCCACCAGATCAAGAAGAAAAAATAGAACAATTAACTTCAATGATTAATAAATTAAAAAATCAAGAATTAAAAGATAAAGAATTAAAAGATGAAGAATTGAGTAAAAAATTAAAAAATATGAATAATTCAAAAAAAGTTAGTGAACAATATAAAAATGAAATAGAACGCCTAAAAAAATCTAGAAAAAATAAAGAAGAAAGAGAAGAAAAATTGAGTAAAAACTTAAAAAATATGAATAATTCAGAAGAAGTTAGTGAACAATATAAAAATGAAATAGAACGCCTAAAAAAATCTAGAAAAAATAAAGAAGAAAGAGAAGAAGAAGAAAGAATAAGAAAAGAAGAAGAAGAGAAAGAAAGAAGTAGAGATCCAAAAGAAATATTAAAGAAATTAAAAGAACAGCAAGAAAGAATTTTGACTAATAAAAAGGCAAGAAAAAAACAGATAAAAGAACATGAAAAAAATGAAACTCTTTTATCTTTACGTTTAAAAAGTAAAGGATTTAAAAAACTAACTCTCAAAGAGGAAAAATTACTAGAAGAAAAAGAAAAAAAAATAGAAGAACTAGAAAAAGAACTAGAAAAATTAGAGAAAAAGTCTAAAGAATTAAAAAATAAAATAACTGAATTAAAACCTGAAAAAAGTAAAAAAGATAAACAAAAGAATAGATTTGATGACGAAGAAAAACAAGAAGAAATAAATATTAAAATATCAAATAAAAATACAGAATTAATTGATAAAATATTAAAAACACAACAAGAACTACATAAAGCTGATACTGAAGAAAAAAAATCAGAATTAAGAAAAATAAAAACTGAATTATTTAAAAAAATCGAAAGTAGTAAGACAGGAAATAGTCATAAATATCTAAAAGAAGTAAGAGATACTATTTCTAGAGGATTTAAGGAATTAAATTTACAAGATTTAAAGAATAAATATGCTGAATTATTTAAAAAAGGAGAAGAAATGATTGAATCCAGTAATAAAAATAAAAAACTAGAACTTCAAAAAGAAGTTGATAACTTATTGATGAAATTATATACTGATAATGATTATGATAAAAAAAATAGACAAATGCGTATAAAGAAATAAAAAAATTTTGTAAATAGAAAAGAAATAGAACGTGGAAAGAAAAGATTTCTTGAAAATATAGAAAATAGTAAAAAGAAAATTCAAGAAAAATATAATAGTGAATCTGAAGAAAAAAATCTATTTAAGAGATATCTTAAAAATTCATTATCATTAGTTAATGAGAAAAATAAAGATAAACTACAAAAACTATACAAAAAATTAAACACCGAAAAAATAAAGATTTATCCTAAAAATTTAAAAAAATTAGAAAAGAAATTCAAAAAAATAGAAGAAATGAAAGTTAAAAAAGAAAATCGCACTACTAATGAACTTCCAACACCAAATATAAAACAAGTTCAAACATTTAAGCCAAAATCAGTAATTTCCCCTTGGGCTAAAAAAAATAGTAGTCAAGTTGTAAATAATACAGTAAAACCAACAACACAAACATTTCCAAAAGATTCTTCAAAAATTATAAAAGGAAAATCTTATAGAAATGCAGTAAAACCAACAACACAAACATTTCCAAAAGATTCTTCAAAAGAAGATAATTCTGGTTATAAAAGAATTCCAACTCGCAATGAGATAAAAATAAAAAAATCAATTAAAAAATTACCAAGTAAAACAATTAAAATCAAAGATATAAAATCAGCAATATCAAGTATTCAAAATAAAGAAATAAAAAAACAATTAAGTGGTTTATTAGATCAAAAACTAATTTCAATAACTAGAAAATAATTTTTTATTCTATCTTATTATAATATGATAGAATTAGCATTTGAAGACGCACATTTCCAGGATATTAAAAATGGGAAAAAAACTGTGATTGGAAAAATAGATGCGGATGTACAAGGAATTAAAAAAGGTGACACAGTTATTTTCAAAGATATAAGTAAAAACTCTTCTGAAAAAATAAGTGTCAAAGTCAAAGATATTAAGAAATTTAGTGATGTGCCCACAATGTTGAAAGAAATGAAGCTGAAATCTATTCTCCCTCGTTCAAGAACATACAAAGATGGTGAAAAAGTTTTTGAAGAAACGTATGGGAATAAATTGAAAGGTGCAAAATTTATTGCATTTACATTTGATATTCAATCTATACCTGGACCACGAATCAAGGATAAAAAAAATGGGGAAATATCTGGACCTCGAATCAAAGATAAAAAGAATGGGGAAATATCTGGACCTCGAATCAAAGATAAAAAGAATGGTGAAAATTCTGAATTAGAAAATAATGTCAATAATACGAATGTATCTGGACCACGAATCAAGGATAAAAAGAATGGAGAAATAACTGGACCTCGAATAAAAAATAAAAAGAATGGAGAAATAACTGGACCTCGAATAAAAAATAAAAAGAATGGGAAAAATTCTGATTTAGAAAATGATAACAATAATACAAATGTATTTGGACCACGAATAAAAGACAAAAAGAATGGCGAATTTACAGGACCACGAATCAAAGATAAAAAGAATGGCGAATTTACTGGACCACGAATCAAAGACAAAAAGAATGGTGAATTTACTGGACCACGAATAAAAGACAAAAAGAATGGTGAATTTACTGGACCACGAATCAAAGACAAAAAGAATGGTGAATTTACTGGACCGCGAATCAAAGATAAAAAGAATGGGAATTCTCGTGAATTTGAACTAACAATTCGTGAGCCATGGTTTTCTCTTATTGAGAATGGTCAAAAAACAGTAGAAGGTCGCCTATTTAAGGGAATTTTTACAGAATTTGAAGTCAATGATACAATCCGTTTTATCAATAGATGGAATGGAAAAGAAAAATCTGTAACAGCAAAAATAACTAAATTAACAAAATATCCAAATTTTGGTGATCTTTTATTTCATGAAGAATTATATAAAGTTCTTCCAGGATTGCCAAATATTAAATGTGGTATTGCTGTATATGATAAAATATACAAAGATTTTAATGAAATAAAAGAACATGGTACTCTAGCAATTGAATTAAAAGTTTTATAATCCTATACTTTCTTGCTCAAAATACATAAATTCACTGGTGGTATATTTTTAAAATTTTTAATCGTCTTCAATTCCCATTTTGATCCACTTTTTTTGTCAATCAACATTTTCACATATGAATTTTTTATATGTGGCATTTTATTCTCAAAATATATAATATTTTTCACTGATAAATTATAATATTTATCAAATATCAAATCAATATCTTGTAAAACAAATTCTTTATGTGGCAAACTAGATACAATATTTTCGTATAATAGCTCGAATTTATGGCTCAAAAAATCTCCTTCAATATAGGTGCATCGATCTCCAAATTTTTCCTTTGCAATTTCCAACAAATATTTATTACTATCAATCACATCAATTTTTGCACTGGGCTCCAATTTTTTCACTAAACTTTCCAAAATTGTGCAATTTCCCACTCCAATCAAAAGTGTTTTCCCTTTTTTATCCACGTAATTTGTAATTCCATTTGATATTTTTTTCGTAAGTGGCCATAAATATTTATCATTCTCCATCTTCCTAATCACCTTGAACAAATAAATGTATTTATTATACAGAATATATCCAAATAGTGCGAAAGTTATGATGAAAATGCTGGCAATTATTGTAGCAACTATTATTATAATTAAATAAAATTTATTCATATGGATACAATGAAAAAATATTCATCTATCAACCGAGATTAGACTTAAAACTATTCCAATTAAAAGTCTAGCACCAATGAATCAATCTCCATTACGATATCCTGGTGGAAAAACTCGCGCCTGTAAAATATTGGACGAAATTGTTTGTCAATATTTCAATATTTCAGAATTCGATCGTATTATTTCACCATTTTTCGGTGGTGGTTCTTTTGAATTTTACCTACAAAATAAGTATGATTTACGGATTATTGCCAATGACAAGTTCGCCCCATTAGCCAATTTTTGGCGCACTTGTAAAACAAATCAAAGTGAATTTGTTGCAGAATTGGAGACAAAAATAAACAGAATTTCAAAAAATGATTTTTTGGAATATAGAGCTAGGATTATGGAAGAGCCCCGGCAGTTGGAGCAAAGTGTAATGTATTTTATTATAAATCGGTGTTCCTTTAGTGGCGCCACTTTATCCGGGGGATTTTCACAAGATGCTTCAAAAAATAGATTTACTAAGTCATCTATTGATAAAATTGCTAAATTAGAGCTTGAAAATTTCGAAATAGTGAATCAAGATTTCACGGATTTTCTGTTCCAATTGGAGCAATCCCCGCGAGATTTATTATTTCTAGACCCACCCTATTATTTAGAGAAAGGCTCTAATCTCTACGGCAAATCTGGAGATATGCATGAAAACTTCCCTCATGAAATATTATTTCGAATTATTGAAACTAAATCTAATTGGATAATGACATATAATGACTGCGAATATATCCGCAATTTATACAAAAACTTTGTGATTATCCCAGCGGAATGGTCATATGGTATGAATAAAACGAAGAAATCATCCGAAATTGTTATTATTGGTCAGCGTATATGAGATTTGGTGGAAGGCGGTTGCTATCATCCAGTGAATATGGTGACCTAGGTAAAAAATTTATATTTTTGGGCTGACAAGCTACTGTTACTGACAAATCACAAAATCCATCTTTATTTTCAGTTTTATGAATCTTTGTTCTGGCGCGCAGTTGTTGCTCTGTTTCAAAGATTGGAACGCCAAAATTGCAGACATCTTCTCCCAAATGATATAGTCCAAATCCGTCGCTGATTTGGATATATTGGCATCCTTTGGCATGATATAATCGCCGGATTGTATCATTTGGAATACTTGTATAAAAGTCATTCCATGTATCACATTCACTTTTTATTTTTTTCCAATCTGCATGAGTAATATCATTTTCCAAGAAGACAGGAATTTGACCGCCAAATAAATTTACATTTTGTAGAAGACTGTTAAAAATACTTTGAGTTTCAACCGGATTTTTACCCATGTTACTGGCACTCCATTGATTATTTATTTTATTATAACGAAGTGAGCATTGCATCCAATCGGGTGTATTACATTTTTTGGCTTCTATGCCTATATCGTTTATTGAATTAAAATTGCAAACAATATCATTTTTCGAACTTGAACCACCTAGTTGATTTTCAGATTGCGTATTGAATGGTCTGCCATTTATAAAACAATTTTTTAATACTTCATGGATTTGTTTTTCATAATTGCCGCCGGAAATGGAACATGCTTGTCCTCTCATATTTTATAATATTTTGGCTTTTTTAAGCCTTAATCTAGCCTCTTACTTTGAAGTCAATAGAATTAAACTCACCAGTATCCATGAAGTGCTTGGCAAAGATGAACCAGCCAAACTGCTCCAGATATTGCATAGTGTCACTAAGAAACATAGTGGATTGGAAATATTGCTGTCGGTTGTTCAATGCATTCAGCACATCGTAATCAAAAATAGACTGGCGAAGATTTAGCTTTAGCACTTCGATGACAGTGATTTGGTCTGCAGTGAGTGCTTCTTTTTGAATCCGTCGAATGTAACAGAGTTGCACTAATGCAGCAAAACCAATGATGAGTGGCTTTCTGTAAGAAATGGGTGATTTCGTAAGATAATCCACACACTTTTCAGCATAATGACTTTTCCAAAAAGTAATTATTCTAGAGACACGCCGCATTTTTGCCAGAAGTGATGAATTCACCACAAGAGCTAGCAATTTGTCAGGTGAAATGGTCGCCATAATAGGCATTATCTCAGACATAAATGGGAGCAAATCAGTGCTTCCTTGTAGTAACACTTTTGTCCAGTGAAATGAAAGGTCTGCTTCCAGCAAAAATTTTGTATTCTGAAATCGAATCGGAATACCAGAAATAAAGAACGTCATTCTACTAAAATGATTATAAAAAATGCAAATTTACCATCAATTTTTTAAATGATTGCTGGTTGAGAAATCTGGATTGGAGGTGCAGGTGGAGGTTCTAAGATTTCTTGTCGCATAACTTGAAACCATGCAATATTTGCGAAATAAAATGAAAAAGCGTCTTGAAACTCTCGCAGATTTTGACAAAAAAGTGGTCCAGTGATTTGCAAATAGGTGTCATGCACCTCACGAAGAAACCAAATAACATCTTCTCTGAAAAAAGAGTGTTCCATCATTCGTTTTATATGCAGAAGTTGCATTTCTTCTTGGCGTGAAAAATTCATCGGTTGAGTTTCATAGCGGAAGTAAAGAACTGCTAATACACAAATTCCCAAAAAAAGACTTTTGCCAGGTTTCCCTGGTAATGTAACTAATTTTGTGAAACAAATTGCAACTTGATCTCTTAGTTGTGAAACAGACTTTTTTTCTTTCAAAAGAAATTTTCCAATTTTTCTTGATCTACTCAAAAGTCCATAACTAACCAGCATGCTAAGCAACTCTCTTGTTGAGCAATCACACAATTCGCGTAAGATTTCCTCACGCTGAACTTGCAAAAGTAAAAAATTTACATGGCGTGTATGATGATAATTGAAAATTTGATTATCTTGAATCTGAAGACTAGTAATTTGAGTTTCATATTCAAGTAGTTTTTCTCGCAAATGACGTATATCATTGCAATGAAGACCCCAAGGACGACTGAAAATGGTCGGCATCTTATCAATATGTTTATAAATTCATAATTATTTAACCATCAATTTTTTTTGAAAATTCAAATTTACAAAATCAAACCGTCATCACGTTTTATGTGAATCTGATTCTCAATGACTTCGCAAAAGAACAAATTGGAAGACTCTGGCTTTTCAATTGCTGAATGCTTGACTGTTTCAGCTTCAGCAATCCTTTGATTGTAATCAACAGGATCCATCGAAGGGTCTGTTGTGATTTTCACTGGGTCATTACCGTCTCCCAGTTTGACTGGGCTACGGCAGCGAACCCATTTGCCAGTTGTTGGGTCAAGAAGCCACATGCGAATAATTTTCACTGCCATTGAGGCAGAAAAAGCTTTATCGCCATTGACATTCCAGACTTTCTCATTGTCACCCATGGCTCCACCGGCTCCAAAAAACTTGTAACCAAGGTCACGGGCTTCCAGAAAAGTCTTGAGTTCGTCAATTTCTGAAGCAAACAGACCGCATTTGCAGTCATATTTCTCCAGAATTTTACGGAAATCCTCAAGCTTCCCAGAATCCTGCCGAGCAGAAGTAATCAAAGACAACAAAGAAACCCATTGGGTTGTATCAAGATGTCCATCTTTCATCGGATGAACCATGAATGCAGCAGCTGCTTTGCAGAAGCTTTCGGTTCCCAGAGTGTCTGGAAGCATAGGCATAGGTCCTGGTCCTCCCTTGTGTGCAGTATAATAGTACAAAATTGTACTGATACAAGCAGAAATAGGGAGAAGCTCTGGATTCAATCGGCTCAAGTCGTATTTCGCAAAAAGGGCTTGCGCCCCCATTTGAATCTCGTGAGCATGAGTGCCCACAGGTGGGATAACATTTTGGAATCCCATTTTGGTAAGAATATACCAGGCGTCAAAAGATGACGTTCCGGCGATTTTCGAACCAGGAATTCTCTTTGCAAGCAAGGCTTGCAAAAGAAGAAGAAGGAAATGTCCTGTGCGTCGACCCGCAAACAGAAAGCCCGTCATTTCGGGGCAATTTGTTCCT
>Ga0194116_10008110_pt1 | contig 10705 bp, 10 predicted proteins | sample TA2MahsurfametaG_4_FD_148617 | JGI IMG/M metagenome (GOLD analysis project Ga0194116, IMG submission 148617) | Freshwater microbial communities from Lake Tanganyika, Tanzania - TA2015008 Mahale S9 surface | ecosystem: Environmental > Aquatic > Freshwater > Lake | place: Tanzania: Lake... | reverse complement strand
AGCGTGAGATGAAGCCGAGCCGCCCGTCCGCAAGCACCTCTTCCATCGGGCGAGCCTCGGGGGGCAGATAGTCGAGCGCAACGCAGATCACGCTGAGCGTGCCCGGCACCAGATCCCGGGGTCGGCTGCGCTTGCGGCCATGGCGGGCGAGCCACTGCATGTCGCCGTGATAGCCGCGCGCGAGCCAGGCTTCCAGCAGTGCCTCGTCTTCACTGAGTTCGGTATGCGTGATGCCGAGTTGGGAGAACCCGAGCAGTGCTGCGTCTTCCCGCAGACTGGCAGCGATGGCGGCGGTTTCCCGGGAGGCAAGTCCGGTCATCCGGATCCCCGACGGCGGCTAGAGCCGCTGGACCGCGTAGTCCGCGAGCCGGGACCGCTCACCCCGCAGCAGGGTGATGTGGCCGCCATGCGCCCAGTCCTTGAACCGGTCCACGGTATAGGTGAGCCCCGAGGTGGTCTCGCTGAGATAGGGGGTATCGATCTGGGCGATGTTCCCGCAGCAGACGATTTTGGTACCCGAGCCGGCGCGGGTGATGAGGGTTCGCATCTGCTTGGCGGTGAGATTCTGGGCCTCGTCGATGATGAGATAGCGGTTGAAGAAAGTACGCCCACGCATGAAGTTCATGGAGCGCACCTTCACCCGGTTCTGCAGCAGATCGGCTGTGGCGGCCCGGCTCCATTCGCCGCCTTCCTGGGTCTCGGACAGCACCTCGAGATTGTCGAGCAACGCGCCCATCCAGGGATTCATCTTTTCTTCCTCGGTGCCCGGCAGGAAGCCGATGTCTTCGCCGAGAGGGACGGTCTCGCGCGTCACGATGACTTCTCGATAACGCCGGGTATCCAGCGATTGCGCGAGCCCCGCGGCCAGTGCCAGCAGGGTCTTGCCCGTACCCGCCGCTCCGAGCAAGGTCACGAAATCGATATCCGGATCCATCAGCAGGTTGAGCGCATAGCTCTGTTCACGGTTGCGCGCCGTCATGCCCCACACGGCATTGCGGGGATGGCGGTAGTCCCGCACGCGTTCCAGGATGACCTTGCCTTGATCGATGCGCCGGGCAACCAGTTCGAGATCCTCCTCGCCCGGCCCGTAGAGGAATTCATTCGGGTAGAAATGCTCGAAACGCGACGTCGGCAATGAGTAGAAGGTGCGGGACTCATCCTGCCAGCACTTGAGCTCTTCGCCCTGCGCTTCCCAGAAGCCCTGCGGCAATTCCCGCGTGCCCGTGTAGAGCAGGTTGATGTCGTCCAGCACGCGGTCATTGAAATAGTCCTCTGCCGAAATCCCGATGACACGGGACTTGATGCGCAGATTGATGTCCTTGGAGACGAGCGTGACATCCATCGTGGGATGCTGACCTTTCAGGGCAAGGGCGGTATTGAGGATGCTGTTGTCGGGCGTCTTTCCCGGCAAAGCCAACGCTCCCGTGGTCGGCAGTGGACTGGTCTGCAGATAGAGCCTTCCAGAGGGCGGCATGCCGGCCATGCCTGAGGCGGGGGCCGGCAACGCGAGGCCGGCCTCGATTGCATGGCGATCGGCATCGTCGATGAGGCCGTCCAGGAAGCGGCTGACCTGGCGTGCATTGCGCGCCACCTCGGACACGCCCTTCTTGGCCGCATCGAGCTCCTCCAGCACCATCATCGGCAGGTAGATGTCGTGTTCCTTGAAGCGGAACAGGGAGGTCGGATCGTGCAGGAGGACGTTGGTATCGAGGACGAAAAGGCGCTTTCCGGTGCGGGCGGCGCTGTTCATGCGGGCGGTTACTTCACCGGCTCCATGATGGCATCGAGGTTCAGGTGATCGCAGAAATCCATGAACTCCCCGCGCAATCCGGCGATGGAAAGATCGGTAGGCACGCTGATCGTCATGTGCAGAGAGAACATCGGGGTGCCCGTGTGCGCGGCTGCGTACGCCCCTGAATACATGTCCTCCACCCCGATTTCCCGCTGGGTGAAGAACTGGGTGATCTCATGCACGATGCCGGGGCGGTCCACGGCAACCACCTCTATCGCATAGGGCATCATGTTGGTGTGGCGCTTGCGGGGCTCGGCGCGCTGGGACAGGGTCTTCAGCTGCAGCTGGTTCTCGAGCCTCGGCAGCATGGATTCTATTTTCGCGATTGCATCCCAGGTGCCGGTCAGCAGCACCATCAAGGTGAAGCGATCGCCCAGCACCGCCATGCGGCTGTCGGCCACGCTGCAGCCGCAATCGCGCACGGCCTTGGTGAAGTTCTCAATCAAACCCACTCGATTCGCGCCCATGAGCGTGATCGCAATGGAGTTGTGGGTGATTTCCGGTGGGGATTTCGGGGGAGTCTTCATGCAGCGCGGCAATTGTGCCTGCGAAGACAGCTCCCTCGCAAGCGTGGAGCCGGGAGCCAGACCGGCTCACACGACCGGGGAGGCGGCACCCCGGCCACCCGCACCAAGCGCGTCCGCTCCCGCGCCAACCGGGTGTGGGCCACTGCGCCCGGGAGGCACTGTATTGAGTTGCTCTGGCGGGTGGGGCTACCATGTCCGACTGATTTTTTCGGGGTCTGGGCATGCCTCAATTTCGCGGCAGCATGGTGGCCATCGTCACGCCCATGAAGGGTGGTGTCACGACCAACGCGGCGATCGACTGGGATCGCTATGCCGCCCTGCTCGAGTTTCACATTGCCGAAGGCACCGACGCCATCGTCGCCGTGGGGACGACGGGGGAATCCGCCACCCTCGATGAGGCAGAGCACTGCGAAGTCATTCGCCGAACGGTGCAATGGGTTGGGGGCAGGGTGCCAGTCATCGCAGGCACGGGCGCCAACTCCACCACCGAAGCCATCGCGCTGACGCAGGCTGCAAAGGACGCAGGGGCCGATGCCTGCCTTCTGGTCACCCCGTATTACAACAAGCCCACCCAGGAGGGCTTGTACCTCCACTACAAGGCGGTGGCAGAGGCAGTCGCCATCCCGCAGATCCTCTACAACGTGCCAGGTCGGACGGCGTGCGACATGCAGGTCGACACGGTCATCAGGCTCGCCGCCGTTCCCAATATCATCGGCATCAAGGAAGCCACGGGCGAGGTGCCGCGGGCGACGCGACTGCGCGCAGCGTGCGGCCCGGACTTCCTGCTCGTGAGCGGCGACGATGCCACGGCCCGTGAATTCATCTTGGCCGGCGGTGATGGCGTGATCTCGGTCACTGCCAACGTGGCCCCACGCCAGATGCACGAAATGTGCGTGGCTGCTCTCGCGGGCGACAGTACGCGTGCGGCAGAACTCGATGAGCGACTCGCGCCCTTGCATCAGGATCTCTTCTGCGAGTCCAATCCCATCCCGGCCAAATGGGCGGTGCATGCCATGGGGCGTGCCGAGGTCGGAATCAGGCTTCCTCTCACCTGGCTCACGCCGGGTGGGCAACACAGGATCCGCGCGGCCATGGCGCACGCCGGAATCCCCATCCAGATCTGACTTCTCGCCAGGGCAGGGGCCCGGTAGGTCGGTCGGCATTTCGAGGTTAGATGTCTATGGTTCAGGTATTGATGCTGCTGGTGGTTGCCACCCTGGCGGGTTGCAGCAAGGTGGTGCCCAAGCTGGATGAGGTCCTGCCCGACAATCGTGTCGAGTACCGCAAGAGCAAGACCATGCCGGATCTCGAAATCCCGCCAGAGCTCACCACGGACGCCATCCGCGACCGCATGGCGATCCCTGAGGGTGGCGAAACCGCGACTTATTCCACTTACCAGGAGCGCGTGGCTGACCGCAAGCGCCAGCAGGAACTTGAGCGCACTGCCAATGAAGCCGTTCGGGTGTTGGACAACGAGCACGTGCTGGCAGTGTCCAGGGCCGCAGGTCTGGCCGCAGCTTGTGGATCTGATGCAGAACCAGCTCGGTTACCAGCTCGATCTGAACGATGAAGAGCTCGGCATCATCGAAACCATCTGGATCGAGAATGAGGAAGCCCTGCGTCGCGAGAAGTTCAAGATTTTCGTCGAGCCGGGTGAGGAAGCGGGAACTTCGGTGCTCTACATCTCCAATCGGGCCGAAGAGTTGAGCCAGCAGGGCACCGGCATGGTGTGGAAGCCGGCCACGCGCGATGTTGCGCGCGAGAAACTGTTGGTTGAACGTGTCCAGGAGAAGCTCGGCGCCACGGGAGGAGCGATGGCAGGCAGCACGGCGGAAACTACCGTCGCGCAGGCCTATCCCTTGGAGGACAGCGCTGCATCTGATTGGGCCGATGATGGCAGTGACTACGAAACCCAAGACTCCAATGCGGGTGGCACCGGTCGCGCCGAACTCATCAGCGCAGGCGGGGGCAAGGTCTATCTTTCCGTGCGCGAATCTTATGCTGCCGCGTGGGCGAGCACAGGAGCGGCGATTGGCAAGGCTGGCTACGAAGTGGATCAGGCAGACAAGGATCGCGGTATCTACTATGTGAGAGTACCGGCGCGCGAGGGCGAGATTGCCAAGCGCGGCATGCTGAACAAGCTCAAATTCTGGGGCAATGAAGACGAGCACGAACTCCAGATCAACCTCACCGGCGTTGGTGAAAAAACCGAGGTGGTGGTGCTGGACAAGGAAGGACGCTGGGAGACCGGTAATGTCTCCAAGCGCATTCTGGAACGCCTGGGCCGCGAGCTGAATCGCGCCGGCGCCTGAACGCGGTCGGGATGTCCAGCGCCGAGGCACCCGCGTCCGGAAGCCTGCGCTGCGCCATGATAGGCAGCGGCAGCGCCGGCAACGCCACGCTGGTAATGGCCGGCGATACCGCAGTGCTCATCGACTGCGGCTATTCCATCAAGGCTTTCGAGGAGCGTGCCGCCGAGCTTGGATTCGACCCGGCGTCCCTCACGGCCATTCTGGTCACCCACGAGCATGATGATCACGCCGGTGGCGTGGATGCGCTGGCCCGCAAATACGACATCCCGGTCCATGCCACGCGCGGCACGCGGGTGGCGACCGAGGCCCGCATCGGCGCACTGCCTCATTGGCAGGAGCTCTCGGCGCATGCCGGATTCCGCCTCGGCGAGTTGGAAATCACCCCGATTGCGGTCCCGCATGACGCACGCGAACCGAGCCAGTTCGTCTTCGAGGCAGCTGGTCTGCGGCTTGGCATCCTTACCGATATCGGCAGTCTCACGCCGCATGTCATCAGGCAATACCAGACCTGCCACGCCATGGTGCTCGAATTCAATCATGATCCGGCCCTGCTGGCGGCTTCAGCCTATCCCTCAAAACTGAAGCGCCGTATTGGCGGCGACTACGGTCACTTCAGCAACCAGCAGTCACTGCAGTTGCTGCGCGCCCTGCATGATTCTCCGCTCAGGCGGGTGGTGGCGGCGCATCTCAGCGAGCGCACCAATCATCCGGATCTGGTGGCCGAGTGTCTGGCGGGTGCGGCAGCGGAGGGGACTGGTTTCGACTGGTCCATCGCCGCGCAGAGCGATGTGCTGCCGTGGTTCGAGGTGGAGGCCGATCTCAGCGCTTGACGTGCCGCACCAGCCTGCGACGCTTCTCCACCTGTCGCCGCGTGAGCACATTCTTGCGACCGGCGAAGGGATTGTCCCCGGTCCGGAATTCGACGCGCACGGGTGTCCCCACGAGGCGCAGCGCCTGGCGGAAATAGTTGGCGAGATAACGCCGATAACTCTCGGGAACGTCATCCGTCTGGTTGCCGTGGATGATGATGGTGGGCGGATTCTTCCCGCCGAAGTGGGCGTAACGCAGCTTGATGCGGCGCCCGCGCACCAACGGGGGATTGTGGCGCTCCAGCGCATCTTCCAGAAGTTCCGTGAGCAGCTTGGTGGGCACATCCACGTGGGCCGAGCGATAGGCGGCATCGATGGCATCGAACAGGTCTCCGACGCCCGTGCCATGCAGTGCCGAGATGTAATGCGTGGTCGCGAAATCCACGAACTCCAGCCGTCGATCGAGCTGTCGCCGCATTTCATCACGCAGTTCGCTTGAAAGTCCGTCCCATTTGTTGACGGCAATCACCAGCGAGCGTCCACATTCGACGACCGACCCCAGTACCGTGAGATCCTGCTCCGTCACGCCATCACGGGCATCGAGCACCACGATCACCACATGCGCCAGATCGATGGCCTGGAGTGACTTGATGGCACTGAATTTTTCCACCACATCCGTGACGCGGCTGCGCCGCCTGAGGCCGGCTGTATCGATGAGGGTATAGGCATGGCCGTGGCGCTCGAGTGGAATCGCCACGCTGTCGTGGGTGGTGCCGGGCAGATCCGCGGTCAGCATCCGCTGTTCGCCGAGCATGCGGTTGGTGAGGGTGGATTTGCCGACGTTGGGACGGCCGCAAATCGCGACCCGCACGCTGGCATCGCCCTGCTCATCTTCTTCCGGCGTGATCCATTCTGCCGTGATGGACTCGATCATGGCCGCCACGCCGGTGCCGTGTGCGGCGGAGATGGCGAACACCGGGTGGAGTCCCAGCTCCGCAAACTCGGCGCCCACCTCGGAGGCGTTCATGCTCTCTGTCTTGTTGACTGCTAGATAGAGCGGCTTGTTGCTCTTGCGCAGGTGCTGCGCGAGGGTGCGGTCTGCCGGCATGAGGCCTTCGCGGCCGTCGATGATGAGAATGCCGGCGGCGCATTCCTCCAGCGCATGCAGCGCCTGCTGGCTCACCTGGGTGGCCAGCGGATCATCGGAGTCGTCGATGCCCCCCGTATCCACCACCAGATAGGCCGCATGACCCATGCGACCCACGCCCACCTTGATGTCGCGAGTGACGCCGGGTACGTCGGCGACGAGCGCGTCACGCGTCCGCGTGAGCCGGTTGAAAAGTGTCGACTTGCCTACGTTCGGGCGGCCGACCAGAGCCAGGGCAGGTTTCGCATCGCGGGTGATATCCAGAGCCATGCAGCGTCAACCGTCCGCTATTCGACGCGGAATGCGGCGATCTTTCCGGACGAGCTGTAACCAAGCAGGGCGCCTCCGATGTCGATCGGCGGCGTGAGAATGCGTTTCTTGTCGATGCGATTGCGGGCCACCAGCGCCCCAGTCCGGGCATCCATCCAGTGCAGGTAACCCTCGAAGTCGCCGGTGACGATATAGCCCTGGAAATGCAGTGGCCCGGTCAGCTTGCGGTACTGCAGATCCTTGTTGCGCCATACGGCGCTGCCGTCAAACCGGTTGAGTGCCCACACCACACCACGCTCATCGGTGATGTAGACGCGCTCATCGTCCACTGCGACGTTGTCGTAGGTGGACATGTCGCGTGTCCACTCCACGCCACCCCCATCCGTGGACAAGGCGGCAATGCTGCCTTGGTAGCTTCCAATGTAGAGCAGGTCATCCTTGAGTACCGCCTCACCATCGATGTCCACGAGACGCTCGAGATCGGAGCGGCCGGTGGGTTGTGCGAGGCGGGTATCCCACAGCTGCTGGCCGGTATTCAGATCCAGCGCCACCAGCCGGCCGTTGTCGAAGCCGGCATACACAACCCCTTGGTGAATGGTCGGGGAGGCGGTGCCGCGCAGGGTGAGCGTCGGGATGCTGCGGTCATAGACCCAGCGCTCCAGGCCAGTCTCCACATCCAGCGCGTAGATGTTGCCATCGCCGGTGCGGATGATCACCACGCCTTCCGCCGCGCGCGGCGCGGCGAGGACTTCACTGGAAACCTTGGCCACCCAGAGCTTCTTGCCGGTCTCCGCATCACGGGCAACGACTTCGGCTTCGGAGGTGCCCACGAACACCTTGCCTTCGCCCGCACCCGGGCCGCCGGAGATGAGTCGACCCTTGTCCTGTTCGGACCAGCGTTCGTCGCCGCTGCTAGCATCCAGTGAAATCATGCGGCCATCACGGTCGGCCGTGTACACATGCTGACCATCAGACGCGGGAACGAGCTTGAGATACAGCGACTCGGTGCCCTTGCCCGCGCGCTCCGACCACAGCTCGGTGACCTTGATGGAAGGCTCGAACTTTTTGTCGAGCTCTGTTGGCTTGGTTGCGTCGTCCGCATTGCCATCGTCGCTGAGCCAGCCGGTGGTGGTCTTCTTGACCTTGGTCATGGTGTCCGCGCATCCACCCAGCAACAAGAGGATGGACAGAACTGCCAGTCCGACGCGGCGCATCGCTTACTTGGCCGCCGCTGAGGGAAGCTCGACCCCAAGGGCATCCAGCTTCATTTCCAGATGGGCAGGATCGCCCCCTGAGGTTGAGATCTGGTCGATCGCGACCCGATAGAGATCGGCGGCCTTGTCCTTCTCGCCGCGGGCGGCGAGGACGTCGGCCCTGACTTCCGCGAAAGGCGCGTATTCGCCCTTGGTCGGAAAGTTGGCAATCGTCTTGGCCGCCGCCTCCACGTCACCCTCGGCCAGCAGGAGCTGCGCAAGACGTCCCCGCGCCACGATTCCGAGTTCAGAGTCCGCATCCCGGGCCGTGACCCATTCCAGATGCTTGCGCGCCGCGTCCGGTTTCTTGTCGTCCACGGCCAGCCGAGCAAGCAAGAGGGCGGTCAGCTTGGCATAGGTCGAATCCGGATAGGCCTCGAGCACGGCCTCGCCGGTTCGGGTGACGTCTTCCCCCGCTCCCTGTGACGCGGCTTCAAGGAATTTCTGGTAGTTGATCGAGGTGTTCAGTGCCGCCGTCTCCTGGGCGGTGTTCCAGTAGCGGTAACCGAACAGGCCCACCAAGCCCAGTGCGAGCCCCATCGCCAAGGACTTGCCATAGGCATCCCACCAGCGGCGCAATTGTTCGAGTTGTTCCCGCTCAGAACTGTTGTTTTCCACTGCCAATCTCCCACAAAGTCAGGCTGCGCCCAGCAGGCCCAGCAGGTGTTCCATCAAGGCGTGTCGTTCCACGCGTCGTTGTTCGCCCTGGCCGCGCAGGGGCTTCAGGGTCACTTGTCCGGCGGCGAGCTCGTCGCTGCCCAGGATCAGCGCGACGGCGGCCCCACTGCGATCTGCACGCTTGAGCTGCGACTTGAGACTTTCCTGTCCGCAGTGACAGAGCACGCGCACCCCGGGCAACGCATCCCTGACTGCTTCGGCCAGTGCAAGCGCGGCAGCTTTTTCTTCCATGCCCGCACCAATCACATACAGTTCAGCCTCCGGCAGGTCTTCCTCCCGCGCGGGGGGCAGCAACTCCATCAGGCGTTCCAGCCCCATGGCAAAACCGATGGCGGGGGTGGCACGCCCGCCCATCTGGTCCACCAGACCATCGTAGCGTCCCCCGGCGCACACGGTACCCTGAGCCCCAAGGGCTTCAGTGATCCACTCGAAAACGGTCTTCGAATAGTAGTCCAGTCCACGGACCAGATGCGGATTCACGGTATACGCGATGCCGGCGGCATCGAGCACCACACGGACTGCATCGAAATGATCACGTGATTCAGCATCGAGAAAATCGACCAGCCGGGGGGCTCCCTCGATCAGGGCCTTGAGTGCCGGATTCTTCGAATCGAGGATGCGCAGGGGATTGCGTGTGAGCCGATGACGGCTGTCCTCATCGAGGAGGTCGAGGTGGCCCGTGAAATAGGCCACCAGTTGCTCGCGATGCAGTGCCCGCGATTCCGGGGTTCCGAGAGTGTTCAGTTCGAGCCGCAGATCCTGCAAGCCCAGTACTTGCCAGAGACGCGCAGTCATGAGGATGAGCTCGGCATCGATATCCGGGCCCGCCATGCCGAGTGCTTCCACGCCCACCTGATGAAACTGTCGATAGCGGCCCTTCTGCGGGCGCTCATGGCGGAACATGGGCCCGAGATAGAAAAGCCGCTGGGTTCCCGCCTTCAGCAGGCCATTCTCCAGCACCGCGCGCACGCAGCTCGCCGTGCCCTCGGGGCGCAGGGTCAGGCTGTCACCATTGCGATCCTCGAAGGTGTACATCTCCTTCTGCACGATATCCGTGGTGTCGCCGATCGAACGGGCGAACACCTGGGTGGACTCGACAATCGGAAAGCGGATTTCGCGATAGCCATACTGGCCGAGCACACGGGTGATGTCGGCTTCCACCCTTCGCCAGCGGTCTGCAATGGGAGGGACGGTATCGTTCATGCCGCGCACGGCACGCAGGATCTGGCTCATGGGAAACTCTTAATCGGAACGGCCGAGGCGGTAACGGGCGACACCGCTGCGCGGACGATCGCTGAGGTCGACGGCAGCGCCGTTGAAACGGACCGAGATTGCCGGTGGGAAGCTGACAACCATGTCGTATGGAGGGCGACCCTTGAGCGCGACGCGCTGCCCGGGTTTAAGGGTTCCCATGAAGAGCCGCTTGCCTGCAGCGTCCGATACCTCTACCCAGGACTCACCTCGCCCTTCGATGACGAGTTCCTGGCTGCCATTCCCGGCGACTGCGCGCGGGGCTGGTGGCGTCGGTTCGGGCACGGGAATGTCGGCGGCGCGTGGCGGCTCCTGTCTCGCAGGTGCGGCTGGTGCGGGTGTCGCCGCGGGCCGCGCTGTTTCGCGGGCGGGGCGTGCCTCCGCTTGAGGCGCGGGTTCCGGCGTGGTCTCCGCGGCGGCGGGAGGCGCTTCACGCGGCGTCGGCGCAGGTTGGGGGGGCTCCGCAACCTCGGTCGCAACCGCCCGGGTGTCGGCCGGAATTCCCAGAGGCGTTGCCGCAGCCGGTTCATCGCTGGGCAGCGCTTCTGCAGGGGGGGCGGATCCGTCCGTCTGGTGGCGGAAAGTCTTCACCGGCCCCAGAGGTTCCTGCGAGTGATCGACGATGGTGTAGGCATAGGGCAGTGGGATGCCGGGATCGGGTTCCGG
>Ga0194116_10008109_pt1 | contig 10707 bp, 10 predicted proteins | sample TA2MahsurfametaG_4_FD_148617 | JGI IMG/M metagenome (GOLD analysis project Ga0194116, IMG submission 148617) | Freshwater microbial communities from Lake Tanganyika, Tanzania - TA2015008 Mahale S9 surface | ecosystem: Environmental > Aquatic > Freshwater > Lake | place: Tanzania: Lake... | reverse complement strand
ATGTCATTATTTAAACTGCCACCGCTTAGGGCACTTTTTAATACCGCCTTGCTCTGTAGATCAGATATCTCATCATAGGCAAACGTAAAATTGTTCTTGATATTAGTAAAATTATCACGGAAGCCTTGGCTGTCGTTATCCTGGCCTGCAATAGGATAGGTTCCGTCTATGTTATTTGGGTTGATGCTGCTGCTTGTCATGTAAATACTCCAATCTTGGTAAATTTAATATATTTATCTCCTTGCTCCGGAACCACATACTCATCTCGATTGTCATAGAATCTAGTGCCGTTGCCATCAAAGGTAGTGTAGGTAGTGCGTATCTGTTGTGGTATTTTGCTGTAGTCTGGTACAGATTTACCTGATTTTACCACAGGATCAAAGTAGATATTGGTATCTCCATAGGTAAATCCGTTGCGTACATAAACGGTGTCATAGTAATCTATACCACGTATAAGTGTAAGTGTTACTATATCATCATCGCTGATATTAACCTGCCACACTGCCGCACGCTGATTAGCCACCTTAAATAAGCTGCTATCACTATCATAGGCATAAACTATGTCACTTACCACAGCTAGATCACCATCTTGGGGACTTGCAGGGAATCCAGCAGTGCCTACAGCTACAGTAGAACCTAGAATATATTCATTGAATCCAGGTATATAGTTGGCCTGATCCCATTTCTGCCCTGGAGTGGTGTCATATGGTCCAGGATTTGGTGGTGTAAGTGTAAGGTCTTCTGGAGTTAAAGTATCATCATCTGTGGTATCTTCATTATAAGCCCAACCTACTTCATCCCAAAGCACTATAGCGTTGCTCCAACCCTGCTCATAGGTAACTAATGTTGATCCCGTAGCACTGTATTCCTGTTGTGCAAATACCAGTGTGTCACCATCTTTGATATTTTTTATGCCATCAAATCCGCCTGCATCTTTGATGTCCTGTAGATAGTGTTGATTGATAGCGTCAAACGCAGTGCTGATAGCAAAGTCCACAGTAGTAGCGTAGGTCAATGTGGATGATAGTGCTGGATAGCGATCAAATGTGGTTTCATCACTGGTCAAGAATGCATTAGCTGAAATATCATAGTTTTCTGTATAGACGTTATCTAGTTGATACCTATCTACAGTAAAGTCGATGGTATTAAAATCAAATGATCTTTGTCTCAATCTATAACTTATAAGATCGCTTTCACCTGGTTTGGTGTAGGCTAATACAACGGCACGCACAAAACCTAGTTGACGTCCGTCTTCTTGGCGACTGGTCATCCAGTCTGGCAACACACCCTTGTCCTGATAGGTGATACTTGACACCATGACGTTGCTCATGTTTTCAAAGCTGTTAGGATAAGCTGTTGTATAACTGTTATTACCGACGAGATATGGATTATCTATTAATCCTGCTAACTCTATTGTATTAGCTGGACCTTCACCTAGAGCATTGGTATTAGCATCCTGTACTTCTATGTATACTACCTCATATTTGACATTGAAATTCGTGTCTAATGCTCTAGCAGTTTTGATCTCACCAAAGGTCAAACGTTTAGTATAATGATTAGTATCTGCGGCCTGAGTATATTCTGCCAGCGTGCTGGGACTTAGGCCTGCTAGGTGCAGAGTTTTTATATCTGCAGCCAGGCCAAACCATGGATCTTCTAGTCTATAGATTTTTTCCAATGGGAATATAGCAGTATCAGTGATTAAATCTCGGAAACTGTTTCTCTGTTCCTGTGTAGGTAAGGCTTTGAGATAAAGATTTTCATATGGTATCTTATCAAATGCTCTGATTCTTAAGGTAAATGTCCTATTACTGGATACAGTGTTCGCAAGATCTCTTGCTGTAACTGTAAATCTATAGGTAAAGTCAAATGTAGTATCTTCTTCATCAAAAGTTGTGGTACCTTGATCAACGCTAAATGTTTGGAAACTTACACGACCGCTGATTAACCCATCTAAGGTAAGTGACAATCCTTGAGGTAATCTCTGATAGCTGTCTGCGGTTAATTCATAGAACAATGTCTTACCAAGTGCGCTAGTAGCATAAACAAATAAGTCACTGACCTTGCCTGTGGTGATAGTACCTAGATCACTAGCAGTGACCCAATCTATACGATTGTTTAGATCACCTAATACCGTCAAAATGAAGATCTGGCGATCTTCATAGGTTGGATCATCAGCTTTATATGCGATTATCTCAAATTCATATTCAACTTCATCTGCTATCTGATCAGCAAGAGTACCATATAACCATCCGCTGTCTTCTACCAGTGTAAGTCCACTTGGTAAGTTTAGTACGCCCTGATCAAATTTACCACTGTCAAATCCAACTGTACCTTCTGTGGCTAACGCACCTAGTGATACTCCCACGCTGACAATGGCAGTTAGGTTGCTGTAGGTCAGCGTAGATCCATTGATCTGTGGGATAGCTGTGGCTAGATTGGTGTTGACATCAAAGTAGTTGGCTGTATTGTATACGGCAGTAATGTCAGTGTTGCAAACCACATTTGTAGGAAATAAATTTACATTTGCGCCGGATAATTGTATATTACCTGACGTTGATCCTGTCTGGAAAGCGTTAGCTAAGAATGTCACAGGAATTACAGTGCCATTTATCACATTGGCAGTTACTATAGCATTGGCATTGGCCTGCGTGATATATTGACCTACAGTAGCATCTGTTCCTATTGCTGTTACAGTTGAAGTCGTATTAACTATCCAAACGTTAGCATTAACACCATTTATCACTAGATTACCACCTAGTGCATTAAATGTGCCCGAATTGTATCTAACAGGAATGCTTACAGCATCACTGATATTAGCAGTGACGGTGGCATTTCCAGAGTAGCCTACCTGTGATACAAAGTCACCAATGTTGGCGGTAATAGTGGTGTTAAATATGTCTTTGACATTGGCAGTTGGATATTTGGCTACACTTAATCCCCGTATCTGTATATTGCCACCAGAGGTTGTAGCATTACCATTGATAAATCCACCTGTGATGAATATGACATTTGCTGTACTACTACCTGCGCCACCAGCTGTGCCCACTGCTGCAGTTACCCTGACATTGGCACCACTGGTTGTCTGTGTGATGTAATCACCAACGTTGGCTAGGATATTACCGTTGAATGTTATCTGATAAGTTGGTAGTTCGGTATTTATAAATCCAGTTACAAGATTACCTGCCAACCTAATAGTACCTGTGGTTAGGCTTACGTCAGAGATAGTTGCATTAGCGGTGCTGCTGGCCTGCGTGAGGAAATTACCTGCTGAAGCAGTTATGATAGTATTTCCGGTTATCCTTACAGTAACACTGCTGGTAATAGTTCCTAATTGCCATACATCGCTGGTGTTTAGGACTTTGATCACTGTACCAGGTTCAAGAAAGGCCTGTGTTGAATCTAAGGTGCTGGTGCTGGTGTTGGTATTTGAGTTGGTAATAGTGTTAACATCAGGAAATATACCCTTTGATAATCTACCACCGCTTAATCGTGAAGCAACATAGTCATAAAGTGGACTAGCCTGTTCATCGTATGTGCCAGTGCTGAGTGCTGGCACTGACCAATTGATCTCATCACCATCTAGATCTATACCTTGGAATTCAAACGAGAAGAAATTGCCTTCTCTTACGCTGACGAAATCTGACTGCACAGTAGTTATGATTGGATTATGCTTGTTGCCTGTGTCAATGGTCAGTGGTACGCCTGTACCTAATAAAGTTAAATCTACAGTGATATCATCGCGATCTGCTGTAAGGAAACTACGTGGATATACATCTAAGGTATAGGTGCTGAGATCCGTGTTGACCCCATCGGTAACCTGTATGGTAAATGTAAAACGTTTCTTGATAGCATATAAGGAAGTATCCCAGCTGAGGAAATCCCAGGTACTATCATCCCAGTCAGGGTCTGATCCTGGTGCGGAACTAGGTACGGGTTCAAAATAACCTGATAATACTCCTGCGGAACTTAGAGTTAGTCCAGGAGGTAGATCACCACTTTTAACGGTCCATACCAGATCAGCACCTGGTGTGGCTTCTATAGCCTCTAGCTGTTCTGAGTATTCTGTACCATCAAGGAAAAGTCCCAGGAAAGAATTCCTAGTTGGCACATTAATTATTGGCGGATTTATATTAGTTACTGTAAGGCTAAATGTGCGGTCTGCGATACCATTGGTGGTTGTATTTTTAACACGTACAGTAAATGTATATTCAACATTCTGATCACCACCTAGTTCGCTTACGGGTATACCCTGCAGTCTACCAGTGCTGACTACCTGTATACCCGGAGGAAGGCGCCCTGATACTCGGCTGTAAACCAGTGTGCCTGCACTAGGATCATAGGCATCCAGAGTATATTGATAATACTCTGTTTCAGGTATTATACCTAGGTCACCTGCGGGTGTGATCCACTTAGGTAGGGCCATTGTTTTATCCTATTTTAAACCATTTTTTTTCAGTAACATGGTATAAAAAACTCACGCTGTTGCCAGCGGATAATTGCAAATTACCAGTAGGGTCAACCGTGGTTATCCATTGTGGAGTTACTGCTAAGGTAGTGGCCACGTTGGCTGAAATTGATATCAGTGTGCCATCCACAGTGGCGTTTGGCAATGTTACATTGGCGCCAAAACTCACTATGGTGCCAGTTGGAGCCAATAACACCCGGCTCTGTCCTACATTGGCAGTGACAGCTACATTGGCAGTGGGTTTAAATATTTGATAATATGGAGCTTCATTGGCTAATGCAAACCACTCGGCACTATGTGCAAAATACATCTTTCCGTCATCATGGCTGTGCGCGATAGCACCATGATATGTGGTAGCACTAGGAAATATGTTGGTATTCGCAAAGAAAAATGGTATAACGCTGGGACCAGCCTCAGCTACTATCGAACCAGTTACATTAATGTTGGCTGCGTCAAATCCTACGTCGCTGATATTGCTAAAATTTTGATTTACTTTTACGAATGCCGCACGTAAACTGTCACCTGTGCCGTCATTGGCCGCGGCGCCTACACCTACTGCTAGAAATGCTTCTGTTGTTATGGTCATGATATTTCCTAGATCCTGTTGTATCTAGTATTTATCGAAGTTTAAAGAATGGAGACTATGGTTAGTTTCTATACCAAATGTCCGCATTACTTCTATAGATATATCTAAACGTGCTGACTAGTATGTTGGCACCAGTGAATGTTGGTTGCACTGTACCAGTGCCTGCGGTTATCGTAAGTTTGGCGTTGGCACTGAATGTAGCTACCTGTCCATCTACTGCCCCTACTGGCATGTTGATAGTTGCAAATAATCCTGTGCTAGTTACCAATAATATATTGTCTGAAACCGTAGAACTTAGCGTATATACCCAGTTATTTGATACCGTGATGTAGTTGGGATTTGATATCAATACACCATCATAGGCGATATTACCTGTTGAAGTCGCAAGCAATGATAGAGTTTGGACATTTGAATACGTTTGACTGTCAACATAACTGGCCATGCTGGTATTGGCCAAGTTTATATATCCGATGATTCCTACATTTGCAGTAGTCACGGAGTTATCAACATAACCTTTTAGCCCAAGATTAGCTGAGACGATTCCAGCAGTCACTATAGTATTTGATAGTGTGGATCTGGCATTGGCCGCATCTGCTTGTAGGGTCGCTTGCTGTACTGCATATCCAATTATGCCAATATTAGCAGTTGATACCTTATTGTCTACATAACCAACCATAGCTATGTTTGCAGTATTAGCTGATGTATTTGCCGCGGTGACTTGCCCGCCAATATAACCAATGATACCTACGTTGGCCGCTGATATCTGTGCATTCTGGATGGTATTGCCAAGATCGATATAGCCCTTGATACCTATGTTAGCAGTTGATATCTGTGCAGTTTGTATGGTATTACCTAGATCAATATAGCCCTTGATACCAACGTTAGCAGTTGAGACTGCATTGTCCACATAGCCTTTAAGTCCGAGATTAGCAGACACTATACCTGCTGTGACTATGGTATTACCAAGACCAATATAACCAATTATGCCAACATTTGCCGCAGTTATACGTTCTTGCTGTATGGTGTTAGCCAGATCTATATAGCCCTTGATACCTATGTTGGCTGTTGACACTTGATTGCCGATATAGCCAATGATACCCAAATTGGCTGCTGTAATCTGTTCTGATTGTATAGTGTTACCGAGACTTATACTAGAGTTTACACTTGCGATGCTGGTTTCTATACTATAGATATTGCCTTGCTGTATTTCTGCATTGGCTGCGAGATTTACAAACGCTGTGTTCAGTGAATTGATCAATACAGATTGTGCTAGGGCATTGGCCTGCCAAGCCACGTTGGCTGCATTGACCTGATTACCAATATAGCCAATGATACCTATGTTAGCTGTTGATACTTTATTATCTACATAGCCAATCATACCTAGGTTGGCAGTAGTTATACCAGCTGTGACTATGGTATTACCTAGACCTATGTAACCAATGATACCTATATTAGATGCAGTGATGATTTCAGATTGTATGGTATTAGCACGATCAATATATCCAATTACGCCAATATTAGCAGTTGATACTTTATTATCTACATAGCCAATGATACCTAAGTTTGCTGATGCGATCTGTGCTGATTGTATGGTATTAGCAAGATTTACATAGCCAATGATACCAACATTAGCAGCCGAGACTTGTTGTCCAATATAGCCAATGATACCGATGTTAGCTGTTGATACTTTATTATCTACATAGCCAATGATACCTAGGTTTGCTGATGCGATCTGTTCTGACTGTATGGTATTTGCTAGGTTCACATAGCCAATCATACCAACGTTGGCTGTATTGGGTGCTGAATTAGCTGCCGTGATCTGTCCATCAACGTAGTTCTTCATGGAACTATTAGACACAGTGATGATGGAAGATTGTATAGTATTAGCAAGATTAACAAAACCTAGCATGCCAATATTAGCAGTGTTGGGTGCTGAATTAGCCGCTGTGATCTGTCCATCAACATAGCCTTTCATCAGGGTATTAGCAGTGGTAATATTTGCTTGGCTGGCAAAGGTAGTGGCTAATCCAACTATATCAGCTATGGTTAATGTTACATTACCGGTACGGCCAGCCACTGAACTAACACTATTAGTTAAGGCATTAATATTGGATTGAACATTGGCGAAATTTTGGTTTACTTTGTAGAACGCAGAATATATAGATTCTCCGTCATTGGCACCATTGCCTGAACCGATATTAACATTAGAAATTATCATGGATTACACCTTCGTTATTCTAATATTTATCGCATTCACTTAATAAAAAACCCGCAGTCTGCGGGTATTTTTCAAATGCTTTTGTTATGGAATCCACCCGGCTTACCAGGAGGACCAAAACCCGGATCTAATGGATCTATGGCTAATTCTATATCTTGTTCAGTATAGATGCGCAATTGATTATTGGCTAATGGATAGAATTGATAGCCTAATTGATTGACTATCCAGCTGGCTGAATGCCATTGCCAATCCTGATAGCCTGGGCTACGTGGATCATCTATGTTGGTCACAGTATTAGTATAGCAAGCATAGTAAGAGGATATTTGATCCATTAGCTTACTAGGACCAATCCATAAGATATCTTCTACACGTGTCATACCATGTATAGGCCAAATGCCATAATGATCGCCAAACACGAACATATTAGGATTTTGTATCAGTGTTAGATCATCTTTGAGACTCTTGCTAGAATCAAATACTAAATCACTGCGTAGGCGAACTGTGTAATCATAGACTATTTGATTTTTCTGTGCGTAATCCATTTTTAGCTTGTTAGCTTCATATAGGCTACGCCACATGCTGACATGCCACTTGCCTTCTACAGGATCCCATCGACGCCCGCCCCAAGTGCTTTTATTTGGTTGCAGATCATACTCTTCTACCATGACGGTACGTGGTAGCCATTGGCGATAAAACTCTACATTCTTTTCTGGATTGGTCGTTTGAGGACTGTGCCATTCTGCGTCCGTGCTGACAGCACCTAGGCGATTAGCATAACCCGTGCCACGGGTTTCACTGTCCCAGAAGTGTGCAAATACATCACATGCTGGCAGTAGATCACCTACATAACGTTTGATATTGTCAGCGGTCACATGACCAGTACGGTTTTGCCCACTGAAGCATAAGGCAATTCTCATTGGATCTTAACTTGACGCCACCCTGGGGTAGGATAGCTTACCCATTCATAGTATTCCATGTTTTTCCTTATACGCTAAAACTACTACCGCAACCACAGCTGGTTTGTGCGTTTGGGTTTTTGATTGAAAATTGACTGCCTTGTAGGCTTTCTGTATAATCTACTTCTGCACCATGCAGATATTGGCTGCTCATGCTGTCGATCAATAGATGTATGCCATCGAACATAAGATCAAAATCATCTTCGTTGGCTTCTTCCTCAAAGGTAAATCCATACTGCATACCACTACATCCACCGCCACTGACAAACATCCTTAATTTTAGATTAGGATTATTTTCTTCTGCCATTAGCTCTTTTATTTTAGCGATAGCACCTGGTGCCATTTTAACTAATTGTGGTTGTTCTAAGACTTCTTCCATGTTATATTACCTCTCTTGGCCAGGCTGATGCCTTACCATTTTTAATTAATTTTGATATTACACTATTCATATGTCGTTGTTTATTCTGTTCAGGTGTTAAAGCAAATATTCCTGTTTTATTTTTCTTAGCATATTCTCCACCTTTCTTTCCGCCTATCTTTCCTGCTTTTGATGCATGGCCTAATCTAAATCCACATTTGCCTTCTTTGTTTGCTCTACTTGCCGCCAATGATGCTAATCTACTTTTTTCTTCTTTTGACATTCCTATTCGCTGTGCTATTCTAAATGCCGCGGCATAATCACCTTGGGCATGATGAATGTCATAATGTTCTTGTAATGTAACCAGTTTTAGATTAGTAATATCATTGTTATTATGATTACCATCTATATGGTGTATATCCATATCTGAAGGAATTCTAATATTATAGAAATCTTCATAAATTCGTCTGTGTTTTTTAGTTGTTCTCATACCCGTGTTCCCACGAGTATTTATCTCTTAAATACGCTGATTTATAATATCCCAATTGATAATTTTCCACGTATTCTTCAGATAGCTCTTTTTATCACTTTGATAGTCCAAGGAAAATGCATGCTCCCACCAGTCTATTAACAATGCTATATCTTTGCGTATCTCGTGATTCTTGATAGTTTTAATCTCTCCTAGCCGTGACAAGTAGATCCAACCACTACCCTGTATCTTCATAGCTTGTTCAGCTAAAGTTTCCTGGAACTTTTCATAAGTGCCAAAATGTTCTTCGATCAGCTCTAAGCTCTTACCAACTGGTGGATTACTAGTTTTGGGTTCACGGAATTGTGTGAAGTAGATATCATGTAGGAACGCACCAGCTTCGTTGAACTCAGGGTCACCTTCGCCTTTGTTGTAGCGTTTGACATAACCACCATACAACTCACCATAATGATAATCTATGGTCTCTTCTGAGATGCTGGGTTCTAGTGCATCACGTTTGTAGGGCAAAGGCGTGTGTGTAAGGGTCTTAGGCTCTTTGGCTTCTGTGATAGTTACATATTTAATAAAGTTAAACATATTATTTCCTATAGGTTATACGAGCTTTGGTAAGATCATATGGTGTCATTTCAACGTCAACCTCATCACCAAGAATAATCCTAATAGTGTGCATACGCAGTTTACCACCTATGTAAGCAGTAACCATATGTCCATTTTCAAGTCGAACACGGAACATACTGTTACCCAGTATTTCTTCTACTGTTCCTGATAATTTAATTACGTCTTCTTTAGCCAAATATTCCTTTCCTTAAAGCACTATTTATCGTTGCCTAGCTCTCCATTTAAAATAGCATAGGTCATCCATTGTTTAAACGCTTCATAAACAGCTTTGGCTTCTTTAGCATCGGCTTCTACTCGTACACCACGCACATAAAAACCATCTTTGGCCACACGTAGCATTTCTTCGCCACCAGCGGTAAGATTGATATCGTTAGCACATAGTCGACCATCTGAGTACCAATCCTCGAATAAATCTAGATTATCAGTAAATTGCGCGATCCAATCGTCCCATTCTTGTGTATTGACATCACTTGTATCGATCTTTATATTAGCAACATCATCCTTCCATTGATCCATCCAGATTTGATAGTAATCTGCTTTCTCGTCACCCATTATAATTCCTCAACATAAATTAGAGAAAAGACAATGAATGCTAATATCCAATGTCCTGTTAATGCTAAAAATGCTAGCGCAAGCCATTTGGCCATTAGCTTTCTCCACTACACATCTTGTCCAATAATAGGGTAATGTGTTCATAAATGGTCTTATCATCAACATGTCGGGCATAGCCCTTGCTGATGCGTAAATTACTGCAAGCACCAAATACGTCCTTTTGATCAAACTGCGTGACAGCCAGATTAAAATGTTGTTCAGTTAGTATACGATAAAATGCATCTGGTTTAGGTTCCATTTCTGCACGCACAAATGGAATCATCAACAATAAGAATAGCACGAATAATAACAGTGCTACGACTAATTTAGTATGAGGTAATTTTGACACGATAGTTTCTCCTTTTACTATTTTTTATAATTTCCTTTGCCTGGTATAGTGTTACGCACACCACCTACAGGAT
>Ga0194116_10008105_pt1 | contig 10711 bp, 11 predicted proteins | sample TA2MahsurfametaG_4_FD_148617 | JGI IMG/M metagenome (GOLD analysis project Ga0194116, IMG submission 148617) | Freshwater microbial communities from Lake Tanganyika, Tanzania - TA2015008 Mahale S9 surface | ecosystem: Environmental > Aquatic > Freshwater > Lake | place: Tanzania: Lake... | reverse complement strand
GGGAACGGAATTCTCTTCTTGCAAGTCATCTGGTCCCTTCCATTCCACTTTGAGTTCGCCAGACCGTCCATCTTTCATCTCTGCTTCAAGGCTTGGCGATGTAGAGCTTGGCTCAGCACGCTCTTGCGCGACCGGGCGGAGAACGATTTCAACGTGTTGTCCAAAGCGATCTCTATCTCTCAGCACGGCATAGGTCGCAGCCACCGAGCCAGATGACCGCTTCCTGACGAGTATCTTCCTTTCCTTGTCAGCCGCGGCCTCAAACGACCCACTCACCGCACCATGCTTCCCCCCACACGGGCACAAAGCGGTGATTTGTTGCGAGTCAACCACGATCATCTCAAGTAACGGACTTAGGTCTCATTTGTGACACCAATGCCTCAATCTCTCAACCGACTCACAATCGTCCGTACGACTTGTTTTATGACCACTGCGGCCAGACCCCAAAGAAGCATCGGACCGAAGATGTTCATAGGCGAACTGGTGAATCCGAGTTCCAACCATTCGGGAATTTTCTGATCGATTGTCCCTTGAGCACTACTTGAACCCAATTCTGATGCCAAAGCGTCTCTCACAGTCGTATACGCAAATGCGCCGGCCACGAAGAGTCCAAACGTTGTGAGGATGTTTTGGGAACTTTCTATCTTTGACTGAATCTCGGCTTGACGACCGTCAAGGAGACTCAGGAGCGAATCTCGAAAACGCTGAAAGCGATCCTCGAGTCGCATTCCTTGATGCACGTGGTCATACCAATACTGAATACCGTGCCTATCCGAAACCTTGCCATTGCCAAGGTCTACCCGCAACGACAGCATTGCGATATTTATAGCCGTCAATTCACCTACGACTTTTCGTTGTTTTTGTTGGGCGTCCAATTCAACCAGTCTGTTTTCGTAATGATGAAGGAAATGTGACTCGAGCGCAGCGATTCCGAGCGTACCTAATTCATTCCATTTGAAGGACTCTGGGAAAACAGTTTTGCGAAATCCCGAATTGCCCGAGGACGAATCACCGGGCTTTATCGAATTCAACATGACACAACCAATTCGCCGATGGCTTGCGTAATAGAACCAACCATCTGACCTGCGGAGCACACCGGGGGGAATTCCGTCTGATCGATGGCCAAGTGGCTGATCAAATGGAACGAAGCCCGGCAAACCCGCGCAGAGCATCTCCGCAACGTCTTGCAACCCAGACTCGGGTATGCCTTCAGAGTCACTCGTCAAGTGCAAGAAGCTCAGCACATATGTGGTCTGCGGTTTCGTACCCAGAATACCCGCTAGCTGTCTCTCGATTGCACCCTCACCGACGTGCAGAAGCTGGCTTGCGCCAGTTATCCAGTGCTCAACAGACTCGCCGAACAGTCGAAACTCGAAATAGGCGACAGTGGCCGCCGATCCTACATTTCGCAAATCATGACTCTGGTAGCTCTGCAACACCACCGCATGGAGGCTGTATCGAAACTCTTCTTCGCCTGTTTGTTTGTGTTTCTTTATAAATTCGCGGGGTTCAAATTCCAGTCTGTGCAATGTTGTGAATCCCCGGTCATCTGAAGCATTTGTCATACTGACAACACCGTCTTCAAAAAGGCTCTTCGGCCCTGAAACTGTTGTCGGCTCACCGAAGCCCTCAGAACACAAGCGCTCCACATCTGACGCGGTTTTAGCAAACGTCGCAACGAACCACAATCTGCTCTGCGACTCGTCTGGAACAATCTCCCCTTTGACTTGGTTGTACTCTTGTTGTCCCACGCCCACCGTCTACCATGCCGCTATCGGCGAGTGCAAATCGACTCTTCCGCGCGGTAGTTTTAGGAAGTGTTGTCACTAGACGAGCGGGCAGTGGCAGCAACCCGAGATGTGCTGGCAGGCAAGACCACATTGCCAGAAGCTCTTAACATCTTGGCAGAAGGGTTAGGCGACTCGCTTCTGAACGATCTCAGGGATCCTTTGCTCCACAGACAATGGGGTTTTTGCCAGGCACAAGTCGTCCCGCGGAAAGTTCTTGAGTTTTTTGCTGACCTATCAGGTCTCGACTATTCAGAGTCCTGTGCACCGTCGGGGGTGGTTCACACCTATGGATACTTGCTATCGGCTGAGGACCTGCCTCTGAACTTGACGAAACGACACCGTTGGACTTCCGGCGCGATAAGCAGGTTCTTCGGCGACTGCAGTACGCAGTTTTGGTCCAAAGAAACTACGTTTCTGCGATCTGTAACTCAGGCTCTTCAATCGTTGCCGGGTATTGGCTCGGAATTGGTACCGAATGCGCCCCACATTGGGCAGTTCTCAGAGGTCGGCAGGTTTGATGAACACTGCACCAATCACCGCTGGCGTAGCCGCTGGCAGGTGTTTGAAAACGCTACGTCAGCCACACGCGAGCATGAGTCATCGGAGGAGGCTCATCTGCTGGTGTATCGGGTTGGATTGCTTGAAGGTCCCCTGAAACTGTCAACGGCATTCCCTGTTCGACGCGAACGAGTCGATGAACTCACCCGAAATCACGAAGCGGATGGACCAAAACTTCGCTTTAATGCGTGCATGCCCCCGCCGAACTCCTGAAGAAACTTGCTGGGCGAAAGTGCTGGTGAAGCTGTATCTGACCTACCGAAATAGAGATCTATTCCCGTCCAAACATGATTCATAAGGTGCGCACCGGCAAGATGCGCACCCGCAATGGGGATGTGGTCAACTCCCGTGGCAGGTAAGAAGTGGTCGGGAGTCGGTACAGTTCGTCCTGGTGGATTCGGCACACTCTGTACTTGCAATCGTGCTTGCCGTGCTCTGTGCAGCATCGGCAATCGGAGACTTTCTCAAGTTTCCGAGCGTTATGAGAGCTGCAGAAACGGTCGGCTGTCCACCGAGTCTCTGCACAGTTCTCGGTCTGATCAAGGTCGCAGCATCAGTCGGATTGATCGTCGGTCTCGATGGCAACGTCGTCGGAACTGCCGCCGCCGCGGGCCTGTCGATCTACTTCATCCTCGCGGTTGGAGCTCACGTGCGAGTCAGGGATCGACTATCGGGAACCGTCCCGGCTTTGGTCATGCTCGCAATCAGTGGTGCAACTCTCGCTACTTCCTTCTGAAGCATCCGACGCGCTGCGCACATCACTGACCCCACCCGTGTCGGGGATGTGGTCAGTTTCGGTGTCGACTTGCGAAGACCGTCGATGGAAGACGCGCTTCTGAGTACTGCGGTCCGTGGCGCTCGAGTCGGTGTGCGGTGAACTTCAGGGTGTCGCCGTGGTGTTCATGGGTGGCGTTTTCCTCGATTCTCCAGCGGAGTGATTCTCCGGCTCGTCGTCCGAGTTCGACCGCGCGACGGTAAGTGCGACTTGCCGGTTGGCCGGGTGTGCGCCTCTTTTGTAGTCCGAGTGCGAGCCCGATGTCGGCCGCGACGGAGTCGGCTTGCCCGTTGAGCGCTCGCTCCCAGGCGTCGTCGAGTGATCTCGTGCCGTCGCCGGTGTGGATGTGGATGCGTCCCGTGCGGTTGAGGTCAACAACGGATCGTGGGTAGCCACGAGAGTTGTCGCCGAGCGTGATGCAGTCGTACTGCCCACCGCCGGGGTGCGTCTCAACGACGAAGAATTTGTGGTCGAACAAACGGTCGAAAGCTTCCACGATTGCCCAGGTAGCGAGTTCGAGTTCGTCGTGGGGTTCTGGTTGTCCGCTGACATCAAGGAAGTAGCGATCGCGGAGAAACCGGTAGGTCGTGTCGTCATGCAACGCCAGGACGAGTTCGGCAGGAAGTGGCCACAGGCTGCCTCGCGGGAGCACATCGCAGGCTTTGTGGAAGTGGGACCACATCTCGCGGTGCAACAACGGTGCACACACCGCGACAGTTGTCTCGACGCCGTCCTCCTTTTGCAGCATCGCCGCGGTGGCGACGTTGCGCATCGGTTGATACGCCGTGGTCCGATACCAACATCCGTCGAACGTGTTCGACGATGGGAGCGACGCGACCGGGATGTAACGGTCATAAGTGCGGCGTTCCTTCCCGCCGCCGTTGCGCAACTTGAAACAGTTGAGCGGATCAGACCCGAACGGACCTGGCGTCGAACAGAGGTGCGGCGTGTCGTTGTTCTTATCGCCCGCACCCGAACAACTCCCGAAATCCATCTCGGTGAGCTTCACCTCAACGAGCAACGCCACCGGCTCTCCCGTCGAACGGGTTCCCCGCAACAAGACATCTACCTGCGTCTGCTGCCCTTTCATCACGGTCTCTCGTAGCCGGTCCTGTTCGTCCTCCCACTCCAACATCGGACACTCCACCGTGCCAATCGGCCCGAAGAACGAACCCAGGATCGCGCGCACACCGGACTCCGGCAACCCACCGAACAAGTTGACGGCGAACGACTGCGACGAACGAACGTGCTTGGCGTACTTGTGCAACTTGTTACGCGACTCGATGTCATCCCACGCCCAACGACACACCGGATGAATCAGGTCGTAAAAATTCACCGGCTCATACGAAATCCCCTTGCGAGGAACCGTTTCAATTTGCGACTGCAACTGCTTCATCAACCGAGTGGAAAACGACGGCCTACTCAACGGCTCGCCAACATTCAACGATTTCGGCATCAACCACCGACCCTACACATCAGGTACCACAACGTGACCCCATCCGTGTCGGGGATGTGGACATCTTCACGTACATCCTTTCTCCAACTTGAAGAGTGCATCAGAATACGCCTCGATATGTGCGATGAATTGCTGGCCGGTCGTAGAGCGGGCCAGGAGTGCTTCGGCTGCGCCCATCACAGCTCGAGCACCATTCTGAACACCTCGTTGAAATGTTCACTGCAGGAATACAGATGTCGCTTGCCCTCCTGACCTTGCGCGTTGACTTCCCCCCAATAGGAGCCGGGCATTTTCCCGCACTCTTTGCACTTGGCCGAAACTTTCAGCATCGCGTCCCATGATCGCCATGCAAAGAACCAGTACTCGTTGTCGTTCTTGCGAACGACCGTGTACTTGAAGTCTTCTTTCCGGAGTTGTTGCTCTTCGTTGGACATTGTCGTCTCCTCGTGTTGGTCGGAGACGCTTCGAGCATTACCACAGAACATTATTCCAGCAACCAACTGATCCTGCGTTTATTCAAAGAGGCATTACTTCCCCTCTCATTTCTAAAACTAGGAAGACTGGAGGAGCCGTTCCATTGCGTCGCACGACTTTTGGGGACTTCAAGAGAGGGCCGTTTTGGGAAGTGCTACCCTGAAGACAAGTTGCTGTACTTCGGGGGCTTCAATGACTGAGCATGAACTCGTGTTACTTAACGGTAAAAAAGACTTTCAGACATACAACAAAATAATTCCGCAACAAGAATTGGACGACGGTCTTCAGTTTTTGTGCACATGCCGCGAAGAAAAAAATCAACTTCTACTTGCTTTCCTTCAGGTGACAAACCAGAGTCGACCCGACACAAGCAGAAATCCGTTCGAAAAGGACCTTACAAACCTTTTCAATCGACTTCGTGTTCGGATGAGAGGTCTAAATGCTGACATTAGCGATAAACAGTTGATTGTGAAGTGCTCCGAGAATGGCCGTCAGACATTTGAGCGCACTGATGGTCTCAGACTTTTTGCCGCGGACGGCGCAGACGAGATTAACTTTCTAATCGGGAAGAGGGTCTTGCAGCTGACGCTCGTGTTTCGGGCGGACAGCAAGCCAATTGCAATCAATTACATCGGGCATGCTACGGGTCGCAAAGGCGCTCCCACAACTTTGCGGAAACAAGTGGAATACGTTCTTTCGATCGTCTCAAAGGTGGATCTCATTCGCAAACAGCTAGAAGGAGAGAGTGAGGATCTGGACGAGGCTGACCTCGTAGCTACCACCCAGCCTGCACAACTGCCAGCTGAGGATGGACAGATTCGTGACGATGTCCAAGCCGATGATTCACAATCGATTCTCAGCGGAGCTGGAACCTTCTTCGTATTCGAACGGCTTCGGACAAAAGCTCAGGCTTGGAACGCCAAACTGGCCAAACTGATTGAATCCTCAAAGAGGCGAAACATCTCTCAGATTCTTGCCATATTGGTCGAAGGAGCTATGTGGGTCCTGATCTATAGCAAAATCATTGGCGGAAGCTTCAACTCACAAACACGCGCTGCCTTTGTGTTGGTCACTGCCGCGGTCGCTCTCACGAAGCGTCCCTCACACTGGTTCTTGGCGACCGGAGGTGCACTTTTTGGGGTACCGCCGATATTGCTATGGGTCCTGTACTCAAGCGACAACAACGCGGCGAAAGTCGTGCCATTATGGATGATTGTTTCTGTGTTCCAAATTCGACTCGCGTGGAGTCTCTCGAGGCGTTATGTCGCTGATGTTAAAACCTCTGTGAACGATTATTTTGAAGCCAAATCATGGTTTGCAGACGCTGGGATTGCAGGTACAGGTACGAGAAATGAAAATCGTTATGAGAGTCTGCTGAAAAAAGCCCAGAAAAATGGGGTGGAATACGAAGCAGAGGGACAGGCTCAGCTGCTTCTCCTCATTCGAATGGTTTTTGGCGTTGCGACGGCTGGCTCAATAGTTGTTAGCTACTTCCAAATTGGGCAGATTTATCAACAGTCGGATGACAAACTGAACAACTTCATTTTTAAGAATAGCGAGGGTTTCACTGCCGCACTGTCTTTGCTGATTGTCGTGCTGACAACCGCGGCTGTACAAATATATTCCTATCTCGTTAGTCAAATCCGTCAAGAGGATGATCGATTCGAAAAAGCCGTTTCGTCCCTCAAGCAAGCACTCGTGAACGTGGACTCTCACATGCAACGCGTCTGGGAACATCTATCTGCCGCGGTACCTGAGGACAAGAGCGAAATTGACCAGAGGCTTTGCAACCTTCTCAACAATAAACAAGAAAGTTGTATCAGAGAATTGGAACGGTACTGCTCAAGACCTACTGAAGAATTGCAAGGCGGTCTTGAACCCAGCTGTGCTCGAATAACCGCTTGGCAGGATGACGGTTACGTCAACTCAGATGCATCTCGAGTTCCCGATCCGCTGGTTCGCGAAGGCTGGAGACGATGGCATTCCCTCGAACTCTCTCGCTCAGGACAAACAGCACAAGACAAACTCAGAAGGTTTCTTAAGATGCCTCCCGACGAAAAGAGCCTCTACATCATCTTGAAACTTGCCCACCAGGGAGAAAAGGCTCAAGCATTAGAAAAACAGTTCACTCGTTTGCTTGTGCGAGTCAATCGACACAGACAAGATTGGATGAATGCCAACGTTCTGAAATTCTGCAATGAATTGGATCTCGATGCGAGTTATTTCTGCGATGATGTTTCATATTTCGATCAGATTTTCGGCTCAATTCAAGGCTTTGGATCCTCAGGTGACAAAAACCCGCGAATCAAGATGCCGAAAGATTCACCACTTAAAAATGACATCCGTGCTGGAGAGCTTGCAAGAGCTTTGAGCTTCTTTGCTTGGTTCACATTTCTCCAGAATTCGAGAATAAAGGAGATTCAGAAATCTGCAGAGCAGACAGGACTCCCGCTTGATTCGTATATAAGTGAGTTCTTCTTTCCTGGGCTGGTTGCCGCAGCTAAGGAGGAGGCTGCAGATATGAATGATGCAAGACATCATGAGGCGAGGCTGCTACTGCTGCTCTCAGCTGCCCAGAGAACACAGCTCCACAATCTGATAAGAAGTGCTTTCGCGTCTTGTAGGCGAACACTGTTAAGTCAGTTCGAAGATGCGTTGGACATCTATCGAGCCCCGCGGCACCTTGCGATTCCAGTGCTACCAAAATACTCGGACCGCATCTCGCATCTCCAATTCTTCCTCGGAATCAAGGGCAAGAGTCAGCGCCCGATTCGATTGACGCCAAACATGGATGTCATCGAACGGGAAGTCGAGGATACCGACATCGGACCAATGTTTGCAGTGGCCCACCAGCTGGGCTACGTGACCGTTGACCGTGAGCGGGCAGAAGAGCTTTATGAAGTAAAGACCAAATGGGACAGTGTGATATCCAAGCTTGGGTTCACTCAGGCCTGGCTACAAGGCGCCCAGATTTCTGCGCAGAATTGGAGTGACCTTTCATCTCTGGAAGAAGAAAGGGTAGACCGAAGTGACCGTGGAATAGACGAGACAAGTTGGACCGACTACCCACCGCGATGGAGAACGAAACTTACGAATTGGTTTCAAGACCGGACTTTTCAATTCAATACTCAGATTGCGAGCGCCACTGATGAAGATCCACGTAGGTGGAAGCGTCTCAACAGGAGTTTTTGGCTCGTTCTAATGGCCTGTGCTTCGGAGGAGGACGGCATTGAGTTCACGTCTGAACCCGACCTGCGACCATCAACGGCAGACGTCAATCGAATCATCAGCATCGTGATTCAGGAGAGTGAAGAAAGCCTCATCAGCAAACTTCGGACGTTTCTGGATGAGGCGAATGAAAGTCTTCAACGAGAAATTGGCGAACGCCTATTCCCCGGAAATAATTCCCAGCGACGAATGGACGAATTCCTGCGCAAAATTCCCCAATGAATCTTGCTGCTTCGAGGACAGTGGTGATGTATATCGAATTTGTTACACGAATCAATTGATGTGCAACGCTCGTCCGCTCAGAGACGTCACCCAGAATTCGGAGTTTCTGAGATTGGCCCCACGCAAGAGAGCACCCGTGAAGTTGACCCCTGTGCAATCACTTCTGTTCAAGTGCGCCTGTGTCAGATTTGCCCCATGAAAATCGACCCCGCCAAGACTCAACTCGGTGAGATCCACTCCAATGAGTTGCGCACCTAGCACGAGATCATAGACCTTTCCGTGCTTCTCAACTCGCACGATCGCCGCACTTAAGGGGATAACGGGGACCACAATTGTGAATCGTCGGGATGTTCACTCCATCACCTCAGAGCCATATTGCTACATCCATGTCGACGCCATCAAAATTTGTCCCCGTGAGGTCGCACCCGGAGAACGTTGCTTCACCTATGAGGGCATTGGAAAAGTTCGCACCAGTGAAGTTTGCATTCCAAACCTGCGCAAACTGAAGTGAGACACCCCTAAAATTTGCGCCGTCAAACTGACCGCGATCAAAATTCGCATTCGTCAAGATTTGCCCCCACGAAATCTGCGCCACTGAACACACCGCAGTCAAGGTTTGCGCCACCAAGATGCGCCATAGAGAAATTCGCATTCGTGAAGTCGCCGCGGGTTATCTTCAATGGATTCAATTCGATTGTTGAAAAGTAGGCGCCAAAGAGCCAGGCGGCGGTGAAATTTGCGCCGATGCATCTCGCCCCACCGAGATTGGCACCACTTAAGTCAGCCCCCGTGAGGTCGGCTCCCGCGATGTCGCAATTCTGAAGATTGGCTTCGGACAACTGTGCCCCTACGAGATTCGCACCCGGCCGAATCTGATAACCATTCACCTCCACAATCGCATATTACAACGATGCATTGATTGACACCGAATACCATGAGCGAGATGCCGAATCTTGCGGGCGTAGAGTCCGGGCTCCGCCATACATTCGCCGACAAGACCCTCGGCTCGCTGGCGCTCACCGTGGGTCGGCCCGGCTGGGGTCGTCTTGAGTTCCTTGGCGATGCGATCCTCAACGTTGTCGTCTTCGCGACGGCCGAGTCAAGAGGGTACCCCCGTGACCGCGCTGAGCAACTTGTGTCGAATCGCAACCTACGCAAAATTTTCAGACGAAAGTTTGCTTCTCATACGGAAGACACGACTGGGGATATCGTTGAGGCGCTCATTGGCGCGGTGTTCCTTGACAGTGACTTCAATACTGCAGCAGCTGTTATCACAACATCAATCGAGCCAAGTCTCGGGCTCTTTGATCCGTCGCTCTTGCATAAGAGTGTGACCACAATCGAACAACGAGGGTTGGCGTGGCTCGGTGCTCGGGGGGTTGTAACGGCAATCGTTGCCGATCATCTGTGTCGAGTCTCGCCGACGTCGCCAAAGCGGTACTACAGCAAGACGCGAGATGGGTTGCTCGGCATCCAGCGATTGGCGAACCGCAGCAGAGAACTGGGGTTCGCGTCCGAAGGTGACGATGACGAAGTCGCCAAAGACTTCATTGATGCCCACATTGCCACAATCTTTCTTCGAGACGGATGGGATGCCGCCAAACCTGAGGTGCTCAGGGTTCTCAATATTCGCAACGAAGCGAAGCCTTGAATACTCGAACTGGTGATTCCCTAGTGATGACTCCTGATATGGTTCGGCGTTGACATGAGTTTCGCGATCAACCTTCGGGCACACGACGGTAAGCACTTTCCACTTACCGCCGAGGAATATGCCGTGCTTGCCGATGGTGCGATGTGGCATCGCCTTGATTGGTTACCGAGCGGTGATTCCGGCTTCGTCTCGGGCGAGCCACCCACGAGGTGAGAATCACTCATGCGGCAACTCCGCCGAGCGGTGCCGACCTCTCGTTCTACGCCGGCCGGGCAGTTGTCTCGTCGGAAGGTGCGATGCCTTAGCAAGTTGACAGAGGTTCTGCTCCGTGAGCACGGCGAGACCTCGATGTCGAACGTTCGCTCGGCGCTGCTGACCGAATCTCGCCTCCGAGAGTTGCGGGCATGGCTAACAGAGACGCGAGGACCTTTGACGTTGCAGACCGAGTAGGTGTCGAGCTTTGTTGTGTGCTGAAGCCTGCGCTGAGCCGCATGGCGAACTTCCTTTGCCACGGACATAAACAGTTATGCCACAACTAGTACGCGCGGACCGACACC
>Ga0194116_10008102_pt1 | contig 10714 bp, 10 predicted proteins | sample TA2MahsurfametaG_4_FD_148617 | JGI IMG/M metagenome (GOLD analysis project Ga0194116, IMG submission 148617) | Freshwater microbial communities from Lake Tanganyika, Tanzania - TA2015008 Mahale S9 surface | ecosystem: Environmental > Aquatic > Freshwater > Lake | place: Tanzania: Lake... | reverse complement strand
CTGTTTCTTGACACCAAACTTCCCGGCGAGCCCTACTTGATCACCGCCCTGGGCAGCCGCCAGGCCGAGCTCGCCACCAACGTGGGGGCCGTGTATCGCACCAACGACGCCGGCAACTCCTGGCAAGCGGAAGTGGAAGACGCCGCCGGCGCCGTGCGCGATCTGCGCCGCGGGCCAGAGGGCCAATACGTGAGCGTGAGCAGCCTGGGTAATTTCTTTGCCACCTGGAACCCCGGCGATGAGGTGTGGACGCCGCACCAGCGGGTGAGCAGCCAACGGCTGCAGGCCATGGGCTTCCAGCCCAACGGCAACCTCTGGATGCTCGCGCGCGGAGCCCAGCTGCGCTTCAACCCCGATGTCGCCAACCCCGAGGAGTGGAGCAAGCCGGTGGTGCCCATCACCAACGGCTACGGCTATCTGGATATGGCCTGGGATCCCAATGGCGCCATCTGGACCGGGGGCGGCAGCGGCACCCTGCTCACCAGCACCGATGGCGGCAAAACCTGGCAACGCGACCCGGTGGGGGCCCAGCAGCCCACGAACTTCAGCCGCATCACCTTCTTGGCCGACGGCAAGGGCTTTGTGCTGGGGGAGCGGGGTTCGCTGCTGCGCTGGGTGGGCTGAAGGGGCCCGCACCTTTCCCTCTGTAACCAAGCTGCTCCAGCGATCCCGGCCAACACCACCTCAGCCCTAGGATTACGTAGCTGAACGCTCGCTGCTCATGGCCGCCGGCTCAACGGGTGAACGCCCGTTTTTCGAAATCATCACGAGCATCCGTTACTGGGTGATCCACGCTGTGACCCTGCCGGCTCTGTTCCTGGCGGGTTTCCTGTTCGTGTCCACGGGCCTGGCCTACGACGCCTTCGGCACCCCCCGGCCGGATGCCTATTTCCAGGCGAACGACGCCAAGGCTCCCGTGGTGAGCCAGCGATATGACGCCAAGGCCTCCCTTGACCAGCGCCTGCAATAAGCGATGACGCAAGTTCCCGCCTCCTCAACGCCCCGCAACTACCCGATCTTCACGGTTCGGTGGTTGGCGGTTCACGCTCTTGGTATACCCACGGTGTTCTTCCTGGGTGCCCTGGGCGCCATGCAGTTCATCCGCCGCTGAGCTCCGCCGCCATGCAACGCAATCCCAACCCAAACAACCTGCCGGTTGAGCTCAACCGCACCAGCCTGTACCTAGGGCTGCTGTTCGTCTTCACCTGCGGTGTGCTGTTCTCCAGCTACTTCTTCAACTGATCGGGAGGAACTCCAATGAGCGGCAAGAAATCCAACCTGCCTGACGGTCGGATTCCCGATCGCCTGCCTGACGGTCGTCCGGCTGTGGCCTGGCGGTCGCGCTGGACAGAAGGTGTCCTGCCACTCTGGTTGGTAGCGACCGCAGGCGGCATGGCAGTGATCTTCGTTGTGGGCCTCTTCTTCTATGGCTCCTACGTAGGTGTAGGTTCTGCCTAAGCATTCATCAACCGGTCCGAACGCAATAGATAAAGCTAGAAACACGCCGCACAAATTGAGGTGTTGAATAGCAACGGGGCAGCGAGCTGGGGCGAATGAAGCCTCTAGGTAATTCGAAAATTAACAAACTACATCGCCGTGCGTACGTAAGATGATCTCTCGAGTTCTGGCTAGCGAGATGCAACTGCTGGCAATGGCATTTGGCTTGACGAAAAAGATTCTTACCATACACCCTCGATCTACTCGTGTCTGGTAAATACATATCTCAGGAAATATCGGAAATTAAGGTTTGAACCCAACCGCACGCCACTCCACATCTCCGCGCACTACCGCGACTTCTCTTCTCCAACTCTGGGAACATCTCAGCAGACGCCGACGCTTCCAGCTAGGTGTACTGCTTGTGTTGATGTTGGCAAGTGGAGGAGCGGAATTGGTAACCCTTGGTTCAGCAATACCATTTTTGGCGGTACTCAGTGATCCTGATAAGTTATGGCAACAACCGCTGGGAAAAGCTTTAGCAGCACGCATAGGCGCCACATTAGCCACACATTTTCTCCTATTGGCTACTGTGGCATTTGCAGCGGCTGCTGGGCTTGCAGCCGGGATCCGGCTTGTAAGCCTCTGGTTGAACGGAAACCTTGCGGCTGCGGTGGGGTCGGACCTAAGCATTGAGGCATTTCGCCGCACGCTATATCAGCCCTATGAAGTGCACTTGCAGCGGAACAGCGCAACCGTAATTGTGGCAACGACAAGTCAGGTCAATGACACGGTGTTGTCAATAAACGCCCTGCTGCAGCTAATTACCTCTGCCGTAGTAGCAACCTCCTTATTCACAGGTTTACTATTCATCAATACGCGAGTTGCCGTAGCTGCTTCGGGTATGTTCGTCAGTGCGTATTTATTCTTGTCCATTTCGACACGTCGTGAGCTTAGCAGCAATAGTAAAAGAATATCTAAAATGCAAACCCTACAGTTAAAAACTTTGCAGGAAGCTTTGGGTGCCGTTCGCGATATTCTCCTCGAGGGTAGCCAAGCAACATATCTGCAGACTTATCAAAAAGCAGATCGGCTGCAACGACAACTTGCGGCCAAGAATATCTTTCTTACTACATTTCCGCGCTATGCGCTTGAGGCGTTAGGCATAGTGCTGATAGCCTTCCTTGGCGGGGTATTTGCACTTCAACAAGGCTCAGGGGCAAATGTGATACCTCTGCTGGGTGTCCTGGCACTAGGGGCTCAACGCTTATTGCCTGCGTTGCAGCAAATCTACATTGGTTGGGCTTCATTAAAGAGCTGCAATGCTTCAATTCAAGCGGTGCTAGGGATGCTCAACCAACCGCTTCCAGCACAGTTGCACGTCACTGAGGCCTTACACCTACAAGAATCTATCCAACTAGAGGGCGTTAACTTCCGCTATGGACATGATAAGGAAGAAGTGTTGAGCGGACTGAACTTGTTGATCCGACGCGGCGAGCGTATTGGTCTAATCGGCACAAGTGGAAGCGGAAAAAGTACAACTGTTGACTTACTGATGGGCCTACTTGTACCTACCTCAGGGCGTCTTTTGATTGATGGTGTAGATCTAAACGATCCAGAATATGTCGAACAATTGACTGCCTGGCGAGCAACTATCGCACATGTGCCTCAAAGAGTTTATCTAGCAGATAAGTCTATTGCCGAAAATATTGCTTTTGGCGTTCAAAGCAAGGATATTGACATATCCAAAGTCAGAATTGCAGCTGTTCATGCACAAGTCGCAAGTTTCATAGAGACATGTCCTCATGGTTATGATACATTGGTAGGAGAACAGGGCATTAGCCTCAGTGGAGGCCAAAGACAGCGCATAGGAGTAGCACGAGCCCTTTATAAACAAGCACAAGTGATTGTATTTGACGAGGCAACAAGCGCTCTTGATCGAGATACAGAAGAGGCGCTTATGTTAGCTGTAGACGGGTTAAGCAAAGACCTAACAATTATATTGATTGCTCATCGTCTGAGCACGTTGCAGCTTTGTGACAGGATTATCAGACTGGAAAAGGGCAACATTGTGTACGACGGGCCTTCGAATGTTGTACTGCCATAAAACTGTAAAACAGCTAAAAAAGATACGCGCGCATGAGACAACAATATTGATTAGGCTAACGCCAAGATTGAAATACTTCTAAGGTGTCTGATTAAATTCACAATCCTGCTACTCCGCGACGCTTACAAGGTCGAATGTATATCGCTATTATAATGAGTTATGTCCTCTCTCTCCACCAGGATGTTGTCGTAGCAGCGCTTCCGGCCTGACCAGCTGATCTTGATTCCCTCTTCCTTCAGCCTGCCCACAAAATCAGCGGAGGTGAACTGACAGCCCTGGTTGGGGTGGAAAAGCCCTGGCTCCCTTCCGCCTTCCAGCGCCATCTCCAGAGCCTGTAGCCAGAACTCTGTGTCCAGGCTGTTGGTGAGCTTCCAACTGAGTACGCTTCTGGAGTACAGATCAACGATCGCCACCGGGTAGAGGAATCCCTTCTGCAGCGGGATGTAGGTGATGTCGGTGGCCCAGACCAGATCCACAGCCGTGACCAGCCTGAGGTCCAGCAGGCAGGGAAAGCGCTCCGATGGCTCTCCTGGAATCGTTGTGCGTGGCTTCTGGTATATCAGCCGTAAACCCATCCGCCGCATGAGGTGTCGACTCGATCACGACTGATCGGGTGCGGAGGATCTAGTGAGCAGGGCTTGCCTGAAAGAGCGGATCAGCAAGGGCAGCAAGCAGCCGTTGATCCTGGACGCCGAAAACGGCAACGCCATGCGTGCTGCTACGCTGGAGAGCCGCTTGGAAGAACTGGGCGTGCTCAGATCGCTCTCCAGGCCACGGGTCTCAACCGACACCCCGTACTCGGAATCGCTGTTCAGGACGGTGAGGTATCAGCCTGAATACCCCCGCAAGCCCTTTGCCCCCAAAGACCAGGCCTGTCAGTGGGTGGCGTCGTTCGTCTACTGGTACAACCACCAACACCGCCACAGCGGCATCACCGTTGTGACGCCCATCCAGCGTCAAAACGGTGATGCGGTTGAGGTCTGCCGCAACCGCGCTGTCGTCTACAAACGAGCCCGACAGCTCAATCCGAGGCGGTGGTCACAATCAACCAGGTGCTGGTGGCAACCGGAGGTGGTTTGGATCAATCAGCCGCCAGATGAGATCAATTAACCAGGGCCGCTACTTTTAGCGCAGGCCGCCTGAAAAGCAGCCCAGCAGTGACACCTTTCCTGAAAGTCAACGCCGCTGGCCTCTCACAGTAATTAAATCTCTAGGAAGCCACCTTCTGTTTTGAATTCAATCTCTCACGTTTATTATAAACAACCTATCAGCCTGAATGCCGGCTTAAAAGCCTTTCTCCTGTTTGCTTTCTTAGTCACATGGCCTTACGGGACACTCTTCGGATCATACCACCTACTTGAACCCTGCGCTTGCTTATTGCCAATATCACTCAAATTTAGATAAGTGGTATATTGACAACTGCATGCACTAGCCCAATGGGATTCACGCCTCTGTCTCAAACAAGCCAAGACAACGAACCACATTTCGCTTTTGGAGCCAACTGGTCCTCATATTCTCGTCAAATAAGTGCTCCTCAAGTCCAACAAGCGTGCACGGCTTTAGTAAGACTTCTGCAATTAGACTCACTCAAGGGTTTGACATTTCTTGATGTTGGTTGTGGATCTGGTCTGCATGCACTTGCTGCTCTTCTTCTTGGCGCAAATAAAGTCGTGGCGATCGATTATGACCCTCATTCCGTTGAAACCACTATTGCCCTTCTTTCTAAGTACGAAATAGATCGCTCTAAATACATTGTAAAAGAACTAAGTGTCTTTGATTTGTCCTCTTTAGACCTAGATCCTTTTGATATTGTCTAGTCTTGGGGCGTCATGCACCACACCGGAGATCTTAAAGGGGCTATCCTGCACGCATCTGCGCTTGTTAAGCCTGGTGGCATATTCGCATTCGCTCTTTATCGAAGAGTCTTTCTTGATCCATTATGGAAGATAGAAAAGAAATGGTATGCTTTTACGTCGAAACAATCGCAGTATATTGCCAGAATAATTTATAAATGCATGCTCCATATTACACTTATTCTAAAAGGGAAAAGTTTACGGCAATATAAGCATAATCGTCTTTTAAATCGTGGCATGGATCTAGACCATGATATTCATGATTGGCTTGGCGGCTGGCCATATGAGTCCATCTCACCAAAAGAGGTAAATATGCAGCTTTGCTCTCTATATTTTAATTTGCTCTCAAGTCCCCCCTCAAAACCATCACGAATAAGTGCATTAGGATTTGTTGGCTCAGGCTGTGATGAGTATGTATACCAGAAGAAACTTACAACTAATTGAATATGTGTGGAATCACCGGCTTCTGGAATTATGGCGAAGCAAATTCAGAGCTTTCATACTCAAAGATAACACGAATGACGGAGGTAATTGCACACCGTGGCCCTGATGATGATGGTATTTGGATTGACCCTGAATTCGGTTTGGCTGTTGGCCATCGGAGATTATCTATATTAGATCTCTCGGCTGCAGGTCACCAACCAATGACCTCTCACTCTGGTCGTTGGATCATTAGTTTCAACGGAGAGATATATAATCATCTTGACATACGAAGAAAGCTTTCCACGTCATCCACTTCACTTCCCTGGAGAGGTTATTCAGATACTGAGACTCTCCTTGCAGCCATCGAATATTGGGGACTTGAGCATGCCCTTGATTTAGTTGTTGGAATGTTCGCTTTTGCGCTATGGGATAGAAAAGAGAAGAAATTAACGCTTGTCCGAGATCGTTTCGGAGAGAAACCACTCTATTACGGATATCAAAATAATACTTTTCTATTCGCTTCTGAATTGAAAGCTCTTAAGGCTTACCCGAATTTTAATGCAGAGATCTGCTTAGATTCACTTGCTTCTTATTTTCGATTAAGTTATATACCCGCACCTTATACAATTTATAAGAACATAAGCAAGTTAATGCCTGGCAGCTTCCTTACGGTTACGCTAGAGAATGTCACCAACAGGATTATACCCGAACCAAAGCAATACTGGTCTGCTGTTAGTACAGCTTACTCCGGCTTAGCAAACTCATTCACGGGTTCATTTTGCGAAGCTGCCGATGCGCTTGATAATGAACTATCAAGATCAATTAACGATCAAAGAATATCCGATGTCCCTGTAGGCGTTTTTCTATCAGGTGGTATTGACTCTACCATTGTAGCGGCCTATCTGCAGAAACACAGCGCCAATGCAATTAAATCTTTCTCAATAGGTTTTAAAGAGGAGAATTACAATGAGGCGCACCATGCGATGTCTATTGCGAAATACCTGGGGACAGACCACACAGAATTGTACGTATCTGCTGATCAAGCTCTGTCTGTTGTAAGTAAACTTCCGTTTATTTATGATGAACCATTTGCTGACTCTTCTCAGATCCCAACATTTCTCGTTTCTGAACTCGCAAGTACCTCTGTCAAGGTAGCCCTTTCCGGTGACGGCGGCGATGAACTTTTTTGTGGATACAACCGCTACAACAAGGCCAGTCAGATATTTTCATTTTTAAATACTGTTCCATCTGCCAAGCGCGCGCTACTCTCAAGTATTCTCTCATCCCTTAATCCTAATACAGTTGAGAGGTATTACTCTCTGTTGAAGCTTTTACTTCCATCAAGATATCGTACATTATCTGTAGCCGACAAGCTTTCTAAATTAGGCGTAGCTCTTTCTTCTTCAGGTCCTGGCTCAATATATGAAAACCTTATTTCTCATTGCACTAATCCCAACGATTTCGTTCTTTCTTCACGTGAGCACAAGTTAGCCACAGCTATCTATTCTGGCATAATTGACGATCTTGATATCCGTAGTTGGATGATGCTGCTTGATACTGTATCTTACCTCCCTGATGACATACTGGTAAAGGTTGATCGTTCTTCAATGTCAGCAAGCTTGGAGACTCGCTCTCCTCTTCTTGATCACCGCCTCTTTCATTTTGCTTGGACATTGCCAATATCCTATAAGCACCGTAATGGCGTTAGTAAAGCCATATTAAAACGAGTTTTATCTAGATACATACCTGACAAGTATTTCACTCGCCCTAAGATGGGCTTTGGCATTCCCCTAGATACATGGTTACGCGGTCCACTCAAAGAATGGGCAGATGAACTTCTTAATCCTCTTCTTATTTCAGACTCAGGATTTATCGATCCATGTCATGTTAAACTGCTTTGGGAACAGCACCTTAGCGGGAAATATAATTGGCAATATTGCTTGTGGGATATTCTTATGTGGCAATCCTGGATTCGCGTCCAATAGTGCCACAATTATTACCTCTTTTTAAGCATATTGCACTAATATTCTTTCAAAGCAATTCATGTATTTTCTTCTTTCTAAGTTTCCCTCTTTATTTGCATCTTTGCTTTACGCATTGTGTCTCACACTCTTTTTAAATGATACTTATAGCGATTATTTGAACTATCTCAATTACGCTAGCTCATCAAATAATATTATTTCTGCTTATGCTCAAAATGGTGTTCTATTCCTTCTATTTAATGAGCCAGTTTGGCTTCTGACTAATTCTCTTTTAGCACTCTTCTTTCCACCTGAGATTGTTATCAGACTTATAACTTTTATTTCTTCATTTTCGGCTTCGTTCATACTGATGACAAAATCAAAACGACCATTTCTCTGGATTTTGTTATTGTTAGTCTTGCCAGCTATATTTAAAAACTATCTTGTTCACATAAGGCAAGGCCTAGCTATCTCTCTATTCCTACTCGCCATCTATGCACCTAACCAGAGACTCAAAAATGTCTTCTTAACCACTGCACCTTTCGTCCATTCTTCATTCTTTTTTGTAATTTCTTTTAGTCTTCTATCTTCGGTGACTGCCTCCCTTCGTCTAAGCTTACTCCAACGTCTAACTTTACCAATCGCCATATTTAGTTTTTTTGTACCTATAACTTTATCCATTTCACAGTTAGCAGGAGCCCGACAATCTGCACATTATGCAGACTTAGCTATTCATGCTTCAGGTCTAGGCTTTTTTTTCTGGACACTTATCCTTTTCATTTTTATTCTCGAGGGTGTCAGTTTCCTGCAATCTAATTACTTCGCATATATGTCGCTTGTATTTTATCTTGTTTCCTACTGGTTTCTGCCTGTTTCACCCCGAATATTTGAATCCAGTATTATTATGGTACTTCTATCCTGTCTCTCGTTTACCGGCATACGACTGCAAGCCTTTAAGATCTTATTCATGTTTTTTCTCTCCTGTTCCTGGATCTACTTACTCTCTGGCTCTCATACCCTAACTGTGTAATCTCATTTAGTAGATGTTTAGTTAGGAATTGAACGTTGATGTAAGATCTATCTATTCCGCTGTTGCTTCAATTTATTGTTTAATTCTTCTATTATATGCCTTTTAAAAGAAGGGTCCCTTAATCGAACTTACTAGACATTCTCTTTAACTTATGACTTGTAACTTGTCTTTGTGATCCCTATATTCACCCCCGAAGCGTGCATGAGATTGGCTAATCTAGCTTGCTTATACTTAATCTATTTTTGCTGTTATTCTAACAATCTTTGACCATGATAGATTTGTTGCCATAATTTATTATTTTCAAATTTCCTTCTTACTTAAATCCAAGTCAACGCTGCCTTCACTTTTTTATTGTTACGAGACGAACTACTCATACATTTCATGCCGCAGAATGGGTTGCCGCCATATTCGAGCGATATTGCGACACTTCTTGTCCGGACTATTTCCTCCGTACTCTTAACATTTGATTATCCTATTTCATCCAATCGATACGATCAATGTGAGGTGGGTGCCTTTTACTGGACAGTTACGGCCCCAGAGATCGTTAACTCCGGGCGGGAGTAACAGGGTGCGTTCTCAATGTAGACCTCAGGCGGAGTTCTGCCTACCAGTGAGCTGTACGGCCTTACATGGCAATCCCTCCACAGGAATCGGACCAGTCTGATTTCAGCCTCCCAGCCATCGCTGTAGGTATGCAGATACACCTCCTCATATTTGACCGTTCTCCACAACCTCTCCACCAGGATGTAGTCTTAGCAGCGCTTCCGGCCTGACCAGCTGTGAGTTGGACTGGTTTTTGTTTACAGGCCCCATCGTTAACCTCTGAGGCGGTGTACCGCCCCTGAAAGGGGCTCCCACCAATGAGCAAGCGCGTCGCCCACAGCCCGGAGTTCAAGGCCCCCCGGTTTTAGGAAAGATGTCACCCCTCTGATCAGTACACCCGGGGGCTTGAGGCCATGACCAATGCGTCGTTACAGCGAAGCCGTCAAGGCTGATGTGAGGAGGCGGATGAGTCCGCCACATCGGCAGAGCGTGGCTCAGATCTCAGCAGAGCTGGGCATCCACATCGTCACCCTCTACAACTGGAGGAAGGCCTGGCGGTTGCAGGGAGAGGTGGTGCCGGCATCAGAGAAGGAACCAGAGGGCTGGTCTGCCGCTGACAAATTCACGGTCGTACTGGAGACCGCTGGGCTGAATGCCACCGAGCTCAGCGCCTACTGCCGTGAACGGGGGTTGTACCCGGAACAGGTGGAGCGTTGGCGGCAGGCCGCCCAGGATGCCAACGAAAGACCAGTGCTGACCTTGAAAGAGCAGAAGGAGCTTGAGAAGCTCCGCGCCCAGGACCAGCGGGAGATCAAGGCCCTCAAGAAGGAGCTGCAGCGCAAGGAAAAGGCCATGGCTGAGATGGCGGCCTTGCTGGTGCTGCGAAAAAAGTGGGAAGCCTTCTGCTCGGAGGACGCGGAAGGCTGACCAGCGCCGCTCAGCGGCTCAAGGCGATCGAGCTGATCAGCGAGGCGCATGCCGCTGGTGCGGGCCTGGTCAGCGCCTGCAGCGAGATCGGCATCTGCCTCCGCACCCTCAAGCGCTGGCGAAAGGCCGTGATGGGTGATGGCGGTGGGCACGATCGTCGTAAAGGCAGCCAACGCCTGGTGGCGCACAAGCTGAGTGATGAGGAGCGCCAACGCATCCTGCTCACCTGCAACCAGGCGGAGTACGCCTCACTGCCACCAGGGCAGATCGTGCCGGCTCTGGCCGATCAGGGGCTGTATATCGGATCAGAGAGCAGTTTCTACCGCGTGCTCCACGCCCATGGACAGGTGCACAGGCGCGGTCGAGCACGACCACCACAGGAACCAAGAGCCGTGCCGAGGCTCAGGGCTGCAGGAGCCAATCAGGTGTGGAGCTG
>Ga0194116_10008100_pt1 | contig 10714 bp, 8 predicted proteins | sample TA2MahsurfametaG_4_FD_148617 | JGI IMG/M metagenome (GOLD analysis project Ga0194116, IMG submission 148617) | Freshwater microbial communities from Lake Tanganyika, Tanzania - TA2015008 Mahale S9 surface | ecosystem: Environmental > Aquatic > Freshwater > Lake | place: Tanzania: Lake Tanganyika... | reverse complement strand
CCCCAATCCCCAATCCCCAATCCCCAAATAAAATAGAAAATTTTAATTGTTTTATAAATTCTTTATGAAAATAAATTAACTAATATGTTATTTAATAATTGAGTATAAAAATTGTTATTTTGAAGCATTTAATTTATTTAAAATAACTTGCAATATTAATTTAATCTCATAAGGAATTAATAAATTTCTAAAATGTTCAATAATATTTTAAATAATTTTTTATATTAAATGTCTTCAAACACTTTTTCTAATAAAATATCAAAAATAAATGAATATCTTTTAAGATTTGAACTAAATAAGTGAAATAAAAATCCTATCTTAAAAGCATAATTCAAAAGAGAAAAAAAATTAATTAATTAAATCCTAAAAACATGAAATAATATCATTTTAGGAACTAATAATATAATTTAATCGAGATAATATAAAATTTGATATAAGTTTAAATAAAAATTTTTACTCGAAAAATTAATTTTATAATCACAATGAAAAATTTATAAAATTATTTATTTAAAAAAATTATTTAATTCAATTATTATTAATAAATAAATAAATTAAGATTATTTTAACATTCATTTGCCAATAAATTTCCTTTTTTATTTTCTTGTTTTTTCATATATTTAATATTATTTCTTGCAGTATTCCAAGCAAGGAAAAAAATTATAAAAATCACACAAAAAGTATTAACATAATAGTTATAAAAACACAAAATTGAAAGTGGAAACATAACAACTAAAAAAAAGAAATGCTGGAGTAAATACTTGAAAATCGTAAGATTATTAGTATCTCCAAAAATTTTCATATTTTTTGTATATTTTTTAAAATCAGTAATTCCAGAAGAATATTTTGGATTTGAACTAAAACTTCTCAAAAATAATCCCATAAATATCAGATAGAAAATTGCCCAGAAACACCAAAAAATTATTGGATAATATATTAAACCATAAAATGTATCATTATATTTAAATTTTACATTTTGAAAATTTATAAAATTAAAATTTAAATTCTTAAGAGAATCTTTAGAGTATATATAATGTCTCCATCTAATCGCCCAATTTGTTATCAAAGGCAAAGTATGAATCCAGCTAGATGTCAAATGGTCAGTATTATTAAATGGAGTCTGATTATTAAATGCAATTACAGCACTTGTCATTAAACCAGTATTACATATAAAAGTTATTGAAAAAATTTCCATGCTATTATTGTAATATAATAAAAAAGCTATTAAAATTCCGTTTCCAAAATAGCAGAATTCAAACATGTATAATAATAAGCGTTTAGTCCAGAACCTAATAAGCCTATATGCTATTAGATAAAAAGTTGAAAATATGAATATCCAAAGATAAATTCTTAAATTATTTCCCAAAAAAAATGCAAGAAAGCAAAATATTATCATTGCCCTGACAAAAGCATATTTATCCATTTCTTTCATAAAAACAAAATGAAACCAATTTGCTAATGCATTGGTTCTTACAAGTGTATTTATCCGATTAAAATCTGAATTCTTTCTTTCCTCTTCTTTGGGCTTTGAATTTCCTGAGTATAATTATTATAATTTTTATTTTCTATTTTTTACTTTCAAATTCAGTTTGCTCTTCTAATTGAATGTTTTCAATATTTAACCGATCTTTCGGAAGGTGGTTATCCATTTTACTCATTTTATTTTTTGGAAAGAAATTAAATTTTAGAATTAAATAGAAAAAATTTAAAATAAAGAAGAAAAATTTTTCTTTACCTTACATAGAAAACATAAAAACAAATATTGTAAAAATTTTTGACTATTTTTAAATTAGAAATTTAACAAAAGTAATATTTTTTAAGTTGTGTTTCCTTTATAAGAATCAAAATAAATTTTTATTTGTTTCTTCAATTTAGAAATTATTAAATTAAAATATTTTAATAAAATTTGTCAAAATTTTTTGATATTATTTAGATAAAATAAATAAATTAAACATATTTAAATAAATTCGTATGATTGAAAACTCTTTTAACATTTTTAAGGGCCTTTAATTGAATTATAATTAGTAGTATTATTCGAATTGTTATTAGGCATAATTGTATAACCATCTTCGCCTATTCCGCACATCATAGAAATCTTTTCTTGTCTATATCTTCTAAAAATATAAATAGATGCGACTATCATTACAATACCAAGTGAAAAAGAGAAGAGGCCTAGGAAAAATCCGAATCCTCCAGGACCCCAAAAAGTATTTTTTTGGAAGTCTAGTAAATTATGAATAAAATAAAAAATCTTTAAGTGACTTAATTTTCAATTTTTTACAAAAATAAAAAGAAAATCTATATTAATAATAGGACTTAATCTTCAAAAAAGATAAAGTTCAAACAAAAAATTATTTTAAAAAGAAATTTTTAAATTTTACTATAATTATCAATATATGTTTTAATTTCAATTTCATGCTTAAATTCTAAATTTTGAATAACAATTATTGAATTTGCAAATTTATCCTTTTCTAAATATAAGATCAATTTTTTATTCATCATTTGATAAGCGATCTGATGCTTTTTAATATCGTAGACATATTCATGTTCATCTTTATCAATAAGCGAGATCATAATATTTTTATCATTAGAATCAACTTCGAGCAAAATATCATTCTCAAAATCTTCTATATGAAGCAATTTAACATATCTTGGTAAAATTTTATATTCTCCGTTCACAAGAGGCTCCACATGCAATGAGCAATCAGGCCCATAAAATTTCTCACTACAAATACATTTGCCACCTGTAGCTTCTCCACATTCACCATTTCCATTACACTTGCTCATAAACTCACATTTCGCTTCTGCGAGTGAACATTTATTGTCAGGACAATTCCAATGATCTTCATTTGACAAAAAATGCTCCATTAAATCAAACATTGAGCCAGGTCTTCCAAGAGGTGCAAAATGTCCTGCATTTCTCATAGTAATTAGAGTTAAATTTCTTGCTTGTTTAATATAACCTGCGATAACACTTTTATTTTGATCTATTGCAATCTTCCATAAAGAACGAGGCTTATTTTTAAATTCTTGCTTGAAAGAAAAATTTAGAGAATGTATCGCGCGTTCCATTCCTTGGGGTCCTTCAACAAGATCGAATTGTCCTGCAAAAAGTACTACTGGAACACTGTATTTATCAATTATTTTTTCTAATTTAGGTAAAGAACTATATAAATTTATATCTTCCTGCATAACATCTTTAACTGTATCATTTTGAAAAGAAAAGTAATTTGTTCTGCTTTTGATAGTTGAATTTGATACATGTAGGGAAGCAACTGCTTCTTCTGTATTTAAATAAAAATCAAGTGCTTTTATCAATTGAGCCTCAGAATCGGCAGACTTTCTTACATCATATTTATTGACATCTCCTGCAATTTTTAGTAGATAATCTAAGATATTATCGCAAACCTTTGCAGATTCTTTTAAATTATTTGAAAGTGAGTATTCGCATTTTTGTGAAAGGAAATCATATTGACTTTCATCATCAAATTCTGAAAGTAAGTTGATTCCTTTGGCCAAATCCTTTCTGGCTGAGCGCTGATATTTTGTATCAAATAATCCATTTCCAATTAAAATTTTTTTCAAATTAATTTTATGACTAAAACTGCTTTCCCCTTTCTCAATTCTAATGTTTTCTTCAACTATTCTTTCAGTAATTTCAGGAATATATTTTCCAGCATAATTTTCTCCTGTAAGAAAAATAGATTTGTGAGATAAATCATCATGTATAGTCAAAAACTTTTGGAAGAATTTGTAAAATTGTAATGAAGCATCTGCTTGATTATTGGGAATCCCTTCTAAATTTTGAGTAAAAGAAAATCCAGTTCCTACTGGTTGATCAACGAGAAGCAAGTGTGTAAGTCTAGTCCAAGAGGTATTTCCATTTAACATCAAGTTTAAATTTCCACTAAATTTCAAAGGTCCCATTTCAGTGAAAAGTCCAATCATAGATGAAAGTCCTGGACCACCATTCAACCAGATGGTTAATGGTGAATCATCGTTTTCTTCAAATTCATTTTTTGAAAGTAAAACATAGAATATTTGAGAATTGTAGTTTTTGTCTATTTGTATAAAACCAGAATATATGCAAGGAAAGTTTTCTTTTTCTCCAACATAATTTGGTAAGGTAGAGACTAAAGATTCTTTATGTTTGCATGTTTTTGCAATTGAAAAGTTAATAGAAAAAAAAAGTAAAAAAATCGATATTAGTAAAATTTTCTTTATTAAATTTAAGCTTTGCAAAATCTGTCTTGAATTTGATTCCATTTTGATTTTTCTGTTGGAAATATAATTTTTATATATTATAGAAATTAAATATTTTTTATTATAAAAGAAGTATAGTTAAGTAATTTAAATTATCAATTTAACTTTAGATTAATTTTTAATTATTATAATTTCAAAATTATTTCAATTATAGATTATAAATTAAAAGGTTAAATAAAACAATAAAAAACAATTTATATAAAGTGTTTTTATTATTCAATTAATATATTTTTCAATTTTAAAAAAAATAATATTTTTAAATCACGAAAAAAGTGAAAAATAAATCAGATATTATTGAAATTTTATTTGTACAATAAAGATTTTAAATTTTTAAAAATAATTCAAAATACACCCTAATTAAAGATAATTGGTAATGTTTGAAAATTCTAAATTATTTCAAACAAGCCAAAAAATTAAAACCTCAAACAATTGAATTTATAAATTAATTCCCACTTTTGAATAATTGTCTTCTAATAAATATTGCAAATAATTTCTATGAGATTTATCCACTACAATCAATTTTCTATGAACTCTTTCATCCAAAAATTTTGAAACGATTGTCCACAACATACTAAATAAAAATCCCTTATTTATTATGTATATTTTTGCAAGCCTTTCAACATAATACTTTCTTGTAAATTCATTTATTTTTATTAGATGTTCTGTTGAAACATTAGAGTATCCTACATCACTCAAATCAACAAATAAAATGTGTTTATCTAAATAACTCTTCATTTGCAAATTTGTACATTCTAAAATAAATACTAAATATTTGGTTAGTAAATCAACGGTTAATATTTTTGGGTTTAGAAAACTAGGAGAAAATTTTAATATAGGTCTTCCATACACATCTTCTCCAATAATATTTATAAGACTTTTGAAATTTATATGAGGATAAATTGCAAAATCATTCTCAAAATTATACAATTCTGGTTTATTCTCCTCACGCCATTCCAGCATTGCTATTAAAGAATCTCTACAACCCTCCAGATCTCCTCTCCAGCCGTAAATATGTCGAATCAATTCATTTTCTCCGAATACTTTATATGGGTCTTCTTTTAAAATTTCTTTTAATTGTTTAATAAGCTCTAAATATATTTCATGATAACCATATGATTTAAGGTCTAGTTCTTGCATTTTTTTAACAGATTTGTATTCTGAATCATTTTCAAATAAAAAGTCAGAATTTAGTTCTTCATTGAAGTTCAGAAATCCAGTTGATATCTTCTTCGAGATCAATATAAGTATTATCTAATTAAATATTTAGAAATAAAAGGATTTAATGAAAATTTTTCTTAAGAAAAAATACAATTTTTAATCTAAATCTGTATAGAAAATATATAAAAAAATTTAATGAAAATAATCAGGAGTTATTTACTCGAGAAATTGCTTCTATTTGACTTAAATCCATCATTATTTTTTTTTTTCAAATTAATATCAATTAAATTAAACTTCCCAAAGTCAGATTTATTTACCATGGGTGATAAATTATTAGTTATAGGCGAATCAAAATTAATTATATTATTTTTGATTTTATTTTCATGTGAAAATGCATAGCTTAACAATGTATCTATATCTTCTTCCTTTATATTACTGAAATTGGCAAACATTTTTATATTAGTTAGAATTAAAATTTCAAAGTTTTTCAAAATTTCATTAAACAAAGGAATTTTTTTATTTTCAGTATAATATTCGTTTATCAATCTTTTTCTCTCTTCAATTTTTTTATCATTTGCTTCAAGTTTTTCGATTTGATTTTTAGAAAAAATACTCAAATCAATTTTACAGATTAAATCATGGGTATCTCCGCATGAATTTTTATTTTCTATATCAGATTCACATTTTAAGAGCTTATTATTTTTATCTATTTTTTCTTTTATCATTTGTTTATTAATCTCTATTATAGATACCACCAATACAAATTCATCTTGAGGATCAATATTTGATTCTTTTCCGAACGCAAATTTAAAATTGAAATAATTTTGATTTTTACTTTTATTAATAAACTTGAAAAAAACTAAGGAGAAATTTGAATTTTTATTATTATCGAAAAAACTTTGCTTTGTAATAGCATTTTTTGACAAATAAAAATTATTTGAACATGTTTGCCTTCTATTTAATATACAATCATCAGTGGTTTCATCATTATTTTGTGATATTATATTACTTTGGAAATCTTTGTTTTCCAAATCATTATTTAAACTATTGGTGTTTAAATCAAATATTTTTTTTTCATTTTGATGATTAATATATGTATCATAGATATAAGTAAATAAATCATAATTTTTTATATTAGTGAAAAATCCGGATTTCAATTTAGAAAAAGCTGATTGAGATGAAATTTCATCTTTAATCTCTAAATTAAAGTAATCACAATTATTATCAATATTATTAATTTTAGTTATTTTATTGAAAATTTTCATGTGATTGTTTTTATTTGGATGATGTCTTGTTCCGAAAATTTTGGAATAAGCTTTAGTATAGAAATTAGTTTGATTATTTTCAGTAATATTTTTATGATTTTCTTCCCCAGTTTTTTTTCCTTTTTCTTTTTCTTTTTGTTGATGCCAACATTCCACTTCATCTGTTTTATTTTGTGATTGCTTAATAACATTAGAAGATTTATAATTTTCTTTTAAATGAAAATTTTTTAAAATTTTAATAATCATGTTTTTTGAACAATCCGGAATTATTAAAGGGTTAGGTTGATGAAAATTTTCAATTGTAAAATAATTATCATGAGGAATTGAATCTTGAAGTTTATTTTTAAAATAATTTTTTTTAAAATCTTCAATTGACTTTTTATTCATCGAATTAAAAAAGGAACTAAATGTTTTTTTATAATCAAAATTATTATCCTCAAGAATTTTGAGTTCGTTTTCTAAGCATTTCGGAATAAAAAAATTTGAATTCTTAATTTCCATTTTATTATAAAGTTTATTTAAATTTTAAATAAATTGATCCAATATTAGCAATAAAAATTTAAGTTTTTAATAAATTATGCACTTGATAATAAAAAATAAATAAAATAAAAATATAAACTATTATTTAAAATTATCAAATCAATTATGTAATATAAAATAATGAAATTTCATTTTTATAAACTTTTAATAATATTATATATTTTTAAAAATTTATTTTAGTTATAGTCATTCTTCACTGATTAAAATCAAAATATTTTATCTGTTAGAAACTTTTTAAAATAATTTTTTTAAAAATTAATAAAAATGTTAAAACGAAGGTATAGGAATATAGAGAGCATTGAATCAATGATGAGAAAAGATCGGGGAAATATATTAATTGAACAAAAATTTAAATCTGCTAAAAAGCAATTTAGAGAATCCTATAGAAATGGTAAAATATTATTCATTATAAAATTCATTTTAATAAAGTTGCTAGTGATGATATTCCTACTTTTTTCAGGCTTCCAATGCTTAAAAAACAATCAAATACTCTGTTAAGTAAAAGTCTTAATAAAGAAAATTTATTGAAAACTATTAACATGGAAAAAATTGATAATTCAATAATTAAAAGTGACATTGATAATAGTAATCATTCAATTGAAGAATTTTACACAAAAGAGATTTTGGATGAAGAGGAAAATGAAAAAAACAGCATTGAGCCTGGAATGAGAATTAGACAGAAAAAATTAATTAAACATCTTGCAAATAAATCAGACGAAATAAGATCTGAAATTTTAGAGAAGGTAGCTTTCAAAGTACCAAAATTAAGTTATGTACTCAAAAGTAAAATATTTTTAATAATTTTTTATTTAAATTTATTAAAAAAATAAGTTATCGTTTTATTTTTAATAATTATAATTTTTATTAAATTTGAAAACAATAATTTAAGATTTAACTGTTTATCCTAATCACAATTTTGAAGAGGATTTAGATAAAAGCAATAATGAAAGAGCCAATTCTCCAAATAAAAATTTGAATAAATTTCTTCACAGCTCGATTAATTTAAAAGCAAATTACCAAAATTTAAATCCAAATTACACTGGAAATATAAATAACAACACATTACTAAATGAAAGTGATAAAAAAGATCTTGCATATAAATCAAATTTAAATTTATTAAAAAATAATATTAATATAAATAATAATATAAATATTAATAACAATAAAACTTTTCTTGAAAGTAATAAAAAAGAATCAACATATAAAACATTTTTGAGTTCTTTCAGTAATAATTATATTGTCAATAATAATTACAATAGCAACAATAATGTAGATCCTAATATAGAAAAACGAAGCCTTAAACACACCCGAAACAATTCAGATGTTGATTTTTACCTTCCAAAATTTCATGAATCTTTCATTGGAGGGAATAATCTAAAAAATTTAAATGAGTTTCATTATTCAGAAAGTGGAGGCCCTAAAAAAGAACGAATGCTTAGCATGATTCATGCTCCTCATCAATATAACAAATCATGTTTAGATGATTTATCTAGTAATATAGACCAAAAATATAGTGAAAAAATAAACATTCAAACAACAAGCTGGCCTTTATTTCATGAAAAGTAATTTATATATTAATTAAATATTAAATTTCTCTGATTTTATTTTTTTCAATTCAATAGATATTACACTTTATACAAACTTAATGATTTTGTGAGGAAAAGGTCAGATTTTAAAAATACTCTCTATAAGAGCGAAATTCATTTAGACAAACCTTATGTCTCTCAAAATTCAAATAGAAATAGTCCTAATAGATCAATGTTAAGTAGAAAAGATAGTCCAAAGGAGAAAAATAATAGTTTTGTTAGACAAAAAAGTATAGGTAAAAGAGAATTAGAAAATAAAATCCATACTATTCAAACTAAATCTCCAAATAAAATGAATATTAATATAATCGAAAATAAAAATAATCAAGAAGAAAAAAAATGTTTTTTTTCAAAGATAAAAAAGGAAATATCCAATCATATGAAGAATAATGATTCCAATAAAATATCCTTGAATACATTAAAATTTAAGCACAGGAAAGAATTAAGTATCAATAATTTGAATAGCACGCAAATCTCCAACATTAATACAAGTAATACAATATCTAATAACAAACCCCTTCGATGTAGCGACGATACAATAATTAAAAGTAAGCCGTCTGATGCAGAAAATTATAATCAGACCAGAATATTGAAAACTTTAAGAAAAACCCATGAAATTACGAAAAAAACTAATGAAGATTATGATTCTGATAAAAACTTTTTCTCCAATGATATCAAAATAAATAATCATAAAAAGATTACAAACATTGAGAAAGCCAAAAAAATAATGTACGATAATAAAATGAGTAAATTAATTAATTATTTCCGACAAGGAGGAATTTAAAGTTGGTTAGAAAATTAAAGTAGAATGCAAATAAAAATAAATCCAAAAACAATAATGAGGAAAATTAATTTTAAATATATTAAATTTATATAATTTAAAAGATACATAATACAAGGTTTAGAATAAATGTATTTTTTTTTATTTCTATAAATTTATTTGTCGAATTTTTTACTTTATCTCGTTTATTTCAAATTATCTTTGTATTTTTTTCCTATTTATTATGATAATTTTAACTTAACAATTAATTTATTATCTAAAATAAAATTAAACAATCATTAGATAGAATAGAATTTGAACTTTTATTAGAATCGAAAAAGTAAATTCTATAAATATATAGAGTTTTTTTAATTTTAAAAAAAGTTTGGTCTTTATGAATTTTATTAATCTGCTTTATTGAATATTTAAACAGGGTACATGGTGTAGTGGTATCACGTTTCATTCGCATTGAAAAGGCCTCGGGTTCAATTCCCGATGTATCCATCCTTTTATTGTTTTAAAGTGATTTCGACTCAAACATATTGGTCTACTACACTTTCCTTTACCAATCCCTTTTGAAAAAGATTTATAGATAAAATCTTATTAAAATTTTTTACTTTGAATAAATATATGTTAGAAAATAAATAAAATAAGAATATCCAATTTTTTCTCAGAATAGTTTAATATTAAGGGCCAAAAGACTTTAGAATAGTATTATTCTATTTTTTTACTTGTTTTTAGGTTTACATAATTTTGGAAAAATGAATATAAATTATTTTATGCAACCTGCTAATATTCAGTTTATATCAGTAAAATTTTGATGAATAATTTGTTTATTATTATAATTTTTTTAAAGTGTAGAGGATATTAAAAAAATATATGCTACAATTGCTATTAGCCAATTAACAAGGAATAATGTCGCGATATCTATAGTTAAAAAAGACTTTTAATTTTAATAAAAACTTTAATTGCATTTCTAATGAACATGTTTTATTATTAAAAGAGTAAGAATTATTTGAATTTAAATAATTGAAATATGTTTATTTAATTTTGAATTTTTTAAAAACTAAATATATTCAAACAAATATTAATAGAAAATTTACAAAAATTATTTTTTAAAACATATCATTACTTATAAGAAAATT
>Ga0194116_10008094_pt1 | contig 10717 bp, 8 predicted proteins | sample TA2MahsurfametaG_4_FD_148617 | JGI IMG/M metagenome (GOLD analysis project Ga0194116, IMG submission 148617) | Freshwater microbial communities from Lake Tanganyika, Tanzania - TA2015008 Mahale S9 surface | ecosystem: Environmental > Aquatic > Freshwater > Lake | place: Tanzania: Lake Tanganyika... | reverse complement strand
CAATCCCCAATTTTTTTGTTTTATTTGATATTAATATTAGATTATATTATAAAAATATTAATATATTCAAATTAAAATTTTTTTACATAATAAATTGCAATATTTAATATATATGAAACTCTATTTATTATGTTATTTTTTATTAAATAGTATTTAATTTAAAATTTTTGTTGACTACAAATAATTTAAGTTATTTTTTAAACTATTCAATATTTAATTTTTAATTAATCTATTAATTAATTCATTAATTAAGTCCTTAAAAACATTTATTATTTAAAATTAAGGTGACATTCCAGAGCAAGGTGCCCATAAAACTGCATGTGATAAATCATGAAAAGAAGTACTCCATTCACCAGTGAAACCACTTTTTATAAAATAAGCACTATAAGCATTAGATGCTTTAAGCACAATTACAAATGGCCCTAATAAATTATTTGCAATACTGAAAGTTCCAATACTTCCATTATATTTATCAACATTAAGAGTCCAATATTTTCCAATCATCTGAATTCCAGAAACATCTAATTTTTCCACACAACACCAATTACTTTGACAAACAGGATTAGGAGTAGAATTAAGAACTCTAAAAAGGCAAACATCTCCTTTCTTATTATCTTGAGTACAATTACAATCATTAAGATTTCCAGTATAAGAACCAAAACAAGCTTGTGAATTAGTTAGAACCCCATTGATATAAGATGCTACAGAACCAAAATCTGTACAATCATCAATATCAGTTTTAGGAGGCTGAGTGGGATTTTTTATTGAGCAAGTAGTAGGATTGCTGCAATCTCTGTAAAAATAAGTCATATGGGAAAGATCTTGCCCAGTTCCTTTATCAACTCCTAATGTATTATAGAATATTTGTTTAATGCTATTAAATTCTAAGCAACTAAAAAGATAGGTAGTGTAACAATTTCCTGCAAATAAGCTTATAACTACTTCAAATTTATTAGAAGTAAAAGTTTTTGTGAAAGAATAAATTTTAGTGCCTGAATCGTAAGTAAGTCCTAAAACATTGTTGATATTTGAGAGCCCAGGACCAAAAGTACCACCCAACATCCAGCCTGAAGATCCGAATATTTTAACTATATTTAATTTATAATCTAAATTTTGTGTTGGATCTGATCCTCCAATGTCATTTCCTAACAGACAATCAACGCATTTTATATATAAATTATTTGATCCTATTTTTACAAAACCATCATTGCACTTTACAACATTAGTAGGTGGAGGGTTAGGTGGAGGGTTTGAATTACATTTACATTTTTTTAATCTTGATTCTATTTTTATAGAAATTAATAGTATTGTTAATATAGCGGCCACGAATATTCTTTTTTTGAGCATTTAGCTTTTTTATTTAGATTATCTTTGGGTTGGTATTTAAATTGTTAAAATAAAGAATAACTCATTAGTTATGGTATTTTTTTAAAAATGTATAAAATTCAATGAATGCTCTTTCAATAAATAAACATTTTTTCTTTTAATATTTGAAGGAATTAAATATAATTAATTTCTAATTTATTTGTTCTTCATTTATATTTTAAGTTCGAAAATAATCAAATCTTCAATTTGTTTGTTTAACATTTTAAAAGAAAGAAAGATTTTAAATATAATAATCAAATGAAATTTAAATATCAATATTAAAAGAATGACAAATTAACTAAAATTATAATTTTAAATATTAATAAAAACATTGGAATTTCTCCATATTAATTAAGAAAAAAATTAAAATTAAAGGAATATAAGTGAAGAAATATCTAAAAAAGTTCAAATATATTAATTTAATATATTTTTGAAAATTAATTCATTTTAGTTTTTGATTTTTATTCATTTTATCGATATGTAAAAAAATGATGAGAGATTATTTAAATGAAAACTTTTCAAGAATTCCAAATTTAGTATATCACACCATGAATAAATGTGATGATTTTATAGTGATTTATGGAGGAAAAAGAACTGTCAATGATTTTTCAGGAAACCTTTATTTATTGAAAATATCAAAAAATAAATTTGTTTGTGCAGATTATGAAGAGAATTTTAATTGTAATTCATAAATTCCATTTTAAGTTGTTCTTTGAAATTTTTTAATTTATATTTTTTATATTGATATAAGTCCTAAATTTATTTTATTATGATAACTCTTACCAAAGATCTACAAATTTTTATAATTTCTATATTCTTTTTCAATACTATATTTTGAATCTGAAATTTATTTAATAGCTTTTCCGAAGCCAAGACATTCACATTCTGCAGCGTATGATAATATTACAAAAAAACTATTTATTTGGGGAGGGATTATAGAAAATTCTCCTTATTTTTCAAATGAATTATGGGCATTATCACTAGATGGTGGAGCTGACTTTTCTTTAATAAAAAATAAAATTATAAGCAACAGATGCTTTTCTTCTGTTTTTATTTATGATAAAAAGATTTTTATTTTTGGTGGATTTGGTTTGAACATAGTAAACAAGAGTTTCGAGTTTTTAAATGATATGTATCAAGTTTCTATTGGGAAGGATTTATATGATCAAGAATATGAAATAAGCGATGTCCCTGCAAAAGGCATTCTTAGTTTAGGAAATCATTTATATCAAGTTTCAAAAAATCACAATAATAAAAATGAAATATTTTTTTTCTGTGAAGATTTAACGAAATTTTTCATTTTTAATCTAATAAATTTTACGTTTACAAAAGTTCTTATAAAATTCAGCATTCCAGAGCAACGCTCTAATTTTACAATAACTCCACTTACTGATGGAAGAATTATTTTATTTGGTGGATTGGATTATGAAAATAATAAAGCTTATTATGAAACTTATCAACTCATCAAATTCGGCTATTTTGAAAATTCTCATTATTTATGGTCTGATATTGATGTTTTTGGAACTCTTAATGATGAAGCATTTTTAGGACATCAAGCAATTTTATTAGATAACGATCATATTTTATTTCACGGAGGAGCAAAAGAATCTTATAATCCTCTGAAAGACTATCTTAAATTTTCTCTATTTGATATTAAACAAGATAAAAAGATAAATATTACTTCTAGATTTAAGATTTTAGATGTTTATAATACTTATCAATGGAGAGAACCTTTAAGTATTTTTTTTTTCATTTTATAATACTAGAACACCCTTTAACAGAAATAAAAATTTGAAATTTTCTTTTATTAGAATTTAGATTTAAACAAAAGTGATAAAAACAACATAAATATTTATTTCATAAAAATGTAATTTTACTAATTTAGTTTGCAATACAAATATAATTAATATGAAGCCTCGAGTGCAACATATATGTATTAGAATTCCTAAAGAAAAAAAAGAGGGTTCAGATGTTTTGTTTATTCATGGAGGAGATTACGAAAGTCATCCTTTATGTCATTATTTATACTTTAATTGTTCAACATTTCAATGGACAAAATTTCTTAACAATTGTGAAGCTCCTCAATTAAAAGCCCATGCAGCAACACTTTTTAAAGAACCAAACAAAGGTGAAAATTATGTGATAATCACAGGAGGTATTACTAGAGAACATTTATCAAACTGTTATGCAGAAAACAATCAACAAAAAGAAAATTGTGGTTGTTCTCCAGAAACTATTTCAGAACAAATTTATGCATATCGTGATCATTATTTTTTAAAAATTCATTTTGAAAAAAATGAAGAAACTGGAGATAGGATGAAAAGATTCGGTCATTCAATGATTACAGTTAATAATTCTATATATATTTTATGCGGCTTTATCCAATATGTTGGATATGTGATTGATATTATAAAATTAAATGCTTTAATTGATATTAAGACTAGCTCATTTTATTTTGAGCCTGAAAGTATAGAAGTTTCTAAATCCATGCAAGGGAGGATGTTTGCTTCAGTAAATATAGTTTATGATTATATTGTTATATTTGGAGGTACAAGAGATGGAAAGACTCTTAATGATTTATGGTTAATCAATACTAAAAACTTTGAATCTTGTCAAATTGAGACTGATTTGCAGTATTTATATCCTCGTTTCGGTAGTTCTTCTTGTATACTCTATAATAAAGAATCAAATAAACAAACTGCAAGGTTACTCATTTATGGAGGCTCTTATTGGATGCATAATAATCTAATGGGAGGGATTTGTAATGAGCTTTGTGTATTTAAGATGAAATTTTCTCAAAATGATTTGCTTCAAATTGATGTTGAAAAATTTATTCCACTTATATATGGTAAAGGTTCTAAAAGGGTTTTTTCTAATTCATTTATTTTGAATGAAAAAATGTATATTTTTGGAGGATTGAGTGCTTCTTTAATTAATTTTAGCTTTCCAGATACCAGAATTCTTAAGTATGATAGAACCCTAAATGAATATTTGAAAGAATGTAAATATTTTAAGAATAATAACAATTTACATTTATATTTAAATATTTCGGAATTGATTAACATTTCATAAATTGAAAAAAAAATTTTAAATATAAAATACTTGATTATAAAATTTTAAGTTCCTAAAATTGATCCAAGAAGCTTGTTAATTGAACAAGAAGATCCTGAGGATAATATCAATGAGTTTATCGAGGAAGATAATGAGTTAGAAAACATTAATAAAAGTATTTCTTCTGAAGAAAATACAAATGAAAGACTTTCTAAGAAATCTCTAGATAAAACAGAAGGCTTATTACTTAATCAAAATGAAAATTTTACTAAACGAATTGGAAGATGGGATGATGATTATAAATAAAATTATATTTGAATTAAATGATTGCTAATATTTTAATTTTTATAAAAAATATTTTATGCTTGTCGTTTATAAATAATTTTTCTCAATTTAATTATATAATTATAAAAATTTTGAGAGAATGAAATTATCTTTCAAAGTAATTGAAATTTAATAAAATTTCTTTATTTTATTTGTTATTATCTTAAATTATTTTAGGATAAATTATTATAAAAAAATAAATTATTGATGAAATTGTAAAATTGTCTTTTCAGAAAAAATAAATTAATGTTGTTGAATTTATCATATTATATTTTTTATTGATATTAGAGTTGAAAGTAAGTTATTCAAAAAAAAGCGTTTTATCAAGTCCAAATAAATTGGAAGGAAAATATATACAGTTTAATTTAAAAATTTTTAAAATTTATAAATAACTAATTATTTTATTATAATTATTAACAATCTTATAAAAATTATGAAAAAATTACAATGAATAACTCAAAACAATTATCGTTAAAATAGAATATTTATTTTAAATATAGTTCTATAAAAGTCAATCAATTTTCTTATAACTCAAAATTTAACAAATAAAATTAAAATTTTTCAAAATCTCTATGCTTAATAATACTGAAAAACATATTCATAATTTTTCCCAAAAGAGTTTGAAATATTTTCAAAAGGTTACTAATACGCTTGATCCCCGTTCAAAATCTTCCTCTAAATCTAAAAATAACAAAAACAAAAAAGAAAAAATAAAAGTCTCTAATTTAAACACTGTAAATATTAAAGTAATAGATCGATAATCGGAAGAATAATTTATCTTATAAAGATTATTTTAAAAAATACATTTATTAAATATATCATAATATAAAGGAAAACACACTTCAAAATTATTCTTTAAAAAGGAGAAAACCTGTAGAAATACAAGATTTTGCAAGACCAAATGAATTTTAAGAGTTTGATGAAAATATTGATAGTAAATTTATCATTTAAAAAAAATTATATCTTTTGAAATTAATTATTATTTTATTTAGAAAAAAACGATAGAGCAATAGCCCTTAGTCTCGTAAATTTATCAGACAATCAAAATTTCAAAAAAATTTATGATAAACAAGTATTTTTCTTTTATAAAAAATATAATATTAATGAATCATTCTAAATTAAAAATTTATATTTAATTCAAATCTCTTTTATCTCATATTACAACTTTAATTTCTTTTTCTTTTTTTGAAATGGTTAAGTAAGTAGTTAATTTATGTTTATTTAAAAATAAAAGAAAATCATCAATGCATATAGTAAGAATCAAAGAGAAAGAAACTTCGATGATATTTCATACATAGTAAACTCAATCTTATATTCTAAGTTAAGCGAAATTTACAGAGAAACCAAAAAAGATAAAATAAAATTTAGTTTTTTACTTTATAAATTGGGTAGAAGAATTGATTATCAATATAAAAAAAAGCGGAAACTATTTTTAGAATAGGAGAAAAAGGAGAAAATTTCTATTTAATTTTAAAAGGAAATGTGCATATATTAAAATTGGTACAAACTGTGAAAGAAATGAATACTGAGGAATATTTAGAGCTTATTTTTAAATTGAAAAATGAAAAAGAATTTTATAGACTTAAAAAAACTTTATTAATTAATAGAGATAAAGTTGATATAGATATAGAACAGATAGATGCATTTTATGAATTAACAATAAGAAAAAAACTTGCTAAATTTTTAATTAAGCAGCCAAATTATTCAGAAATAGAAGATTTTTTAAAAGGTTTTAATAAAGAACCTAGGGACTACAGCTTAGATTCACAAGAAATGAAATCTTTGTTTAATTTAAATACAAATCCTCAAAAGAAATTTATATTAGTAAACAATCAAAGAATAAATGTACTTAACACTATTAAAAATAAAAAAGCTTATTTCATTGCGCTTAAGAATATTGATAGTTCTAGTAATGAAAATTCACAAGAAGAAGATGAAATTTTGAATTATAATGATAAAGAAAAAATTAGAAAAAATAATGATCCAGAGAAAAAAATAAAAAAGAAACATGTAAAAAATAAAGATTCATCCATAGACTCAAAAACAAGAAAAAAAATAGAAAAAGCGATTGTAAATAATTTTTCAAATACAAACAAAAATTTTCAAAATTTGAATGAAACTTTGGATAAATTAGAAAATTTAACAAATACATATACTAGCTTATCAATGACAGCTTCCAATGAAGATATTTCTCATCTAATATCTAATGAATCAGAAAAAACCCACAAAAAAAGTAAAAGTAATATGATAGGAAATAATCAATTTAAAAAACAGAAACAATTAGAAAAGGCGAAAGAAACTTTAATTCAAATCTTTAATATAGACATTAATAGCACTAACAAGAAGTTTTTTATTCAAAGTTTTATAAAAACTCAAATTCTAAATAATCAAGAAATTGAAAATAATCGTATAATTTTGACATCTGAAGAAAATAAAATCTTTACAATATATGAATATCAACTATTTCATTCATTATCAGAAGGCCAATACTTCGGTGATTTTGCTCTAGAAAAAAACACTTTTAGAACTGCAACTATAATTGCTGGGGACGAGGACACACATTTAGCAGTAATTAATAAGAGTCTTTATTACGATTTAATTTATGAAGAAAAAATAAAACTCTCTGCAATATATAAAGATTTTCTTTATGATTCTATATTTAAAGATTTTGTAAAAAAAGTTGATTTTGAAAAAAAATATTTTGAGCATTTTATTTATGAAGAATATCCAAAAAATCATATAATTGTTAAAGAAAATGAAGATATGGAAAATCTTTATTTCATTTATGAAGGTTCAATTATTATGAATTCGAAGAAAAGTTATTTTGATCTTAAAAATGACATCGAAAAATTTGAAAGTCTTGATCCTGAAATTAAATGTGAAATGAAAGATACTTATTATCCTATTAAATTATTAGAGAAGACCGAGAGTTTTCAATATAAATTAAAATTGTTTTCACAAGATTTAAATATTAAGCAAAATTCTGTCAGGAAAATCATTTCTGCGAAAGAAATATTTGGACTAGAAAACTATGTTTATAATCTACCTTCTTATTTTACTTATATTGTAAATTCTAATAGAGTTGCCCTATTTAAAATAAATTTTAAATTATTAAAGAAATTGCTTAACTTTGAGAATTGTAAAGGACAATCTATAATAAATAATTTTGCAAAAACTAAAGTTATTAATTTGATTCATAGATTATTTGAAATTAAAAAGAGTTTCATTGATATTTTGAAAGTCAAGAATTATAATAATAATATTATTAAACATCTTTTTGAACAACTAAATGATAAAAATAATGATGTTTACAATAATTTGGCATTAATAAATAAAATACACAAAAAAGAAGAAATGTACAATAAGATTACAGAAGAATTTAAAAATGCTTCTTATGAGAATTATGATGAAAACTATCACAGAAAAATCCTTTTAGATATAGAAAGTCTAAATTGGAAAGCGGTAGTAAACAAATTAAATTTCATGAAAAAAGAAGATGGATTTTCGATTGAAAAATCTTCAAGAAAAAAAAAAGAATATTTATCTGAAAATAAAACTTTGGAAAAGTTTGATATGATCAGTAATCTAAGTTTATCTAAGCCAAATAAGACTAATAATAACCTAATAGAAAATTGTAAAGAGCCTTCACCTTTTAAAAATTTAAGTAGAAATAAGCATAGAATTAATTTAAAGTTAAAGCTCGATGAAATCGTAAATGATAATCCATTATTTAAAGCTATCCCTAATAATAAATTGAGAAAAGTTTTGACAATAGTGGAAAATGAATCAGAGATGAATGAAAATTTAACAAATAGAAATAACACAAAGGAGACCCCTCGTGAACATTTAATAAACATATTAGATATTTCCAATAATATTAATCAAGATTTGACTGAGAAAGTTATATTTCAAGATAAATTGAAATTTCAAAAAACAGAGTCAAATAAAAATATAAAAATTTTTCAAAAGAAACTTTCACAAAAATCAATTAAAGGAACTTTTGAAGAAGAATTTTTGAAGAAAGTTAATGAACGAAAAAAAATTAAAAATAATAATGTTCTTCCAAATCAATTGGATCTTAAAATGAAAATAAATGTAAAAAACACTTTCGGAACTTTGTTAACTCAATCTTCAAGTAATATAAATAATTTAATTACAAATGTTCCTAATGAAGAAAAATCTAAAAAATTATGCGGATTAATTAATTCTGTAAGTAATAACAATGATTCAATAAAAATTAAAAATAGAAATTCTTTCAGTAATGATGAAATTAACAATAAAAAATATTATTCATATTATTCAGGAGAAAAAGAAAGAAAAACTTTTAAACATTTTAATTTTAAAAAGGAAATAAAAGACGAAATATTTATCACAAAGCCAAATTTCATCATCAAAAAGAAAAATGATTTTTCTCAAATAGATGAAAACGTAGAAAATTTAATAAATAATAATGAAGATATAAATGTATCAAAATTCAACACTTTCAATTATAATATAAATAAAGTATTCTTAGATTTAAATGATAGAGAAAACACAAAGATTGTAGATTTAAATAAAATTAAAGAAGATTTAATCATCAATGAAAATTTAAATATGGAATTACAAAAAGAAAATACAGATGTATGCATTCAAACAGATGATCAAAAAATCTATTATAGACATTTTAAGAATAAGAATAATGTAATTCAAAGAATATCCAGATTAATAAAAGAAAATCATAATAAAGAAAAATTTAGGCATATTGCTTTTAATAAGTTAAAACATTTTCATAGAAATTATAACAATTTATCAAATATAAATAAAGATACAATATTTTCTAAGAATAATTATGAGATTTTTAAAATCGGCTTGGTTGGTTCAACAAACAAATTAAAATTGTAAAATAATGAAGAACTTGAAAAAAAATTTAAAGAAAAAATTAGAATTTCATCAAGGGAAAAAATTTCAGGTCCTTCTCATTTGATTTCGAAAATTGAAGATAAAGATTCTATTTTCAAAATTAAAGATGAAATAAAGACGAAATCTAAATTTGATAATAAATCGATAGTTACTAGAAAAAATTTAGATGATCATAAGAAATTTAAGCCAGAAGTGAGAATAAATAAATACGAAATTTTTAATGGTATTCCAAAAATGAATATTATTCAAAATAAAATTTTTAATAGAAAAAATATATTAAAATCGAATGAAATAAATTCTGAAGAAAATGGTTTTTCAAAACAATCTTTTAAAAAAGAAAGGAATATCATTCAGAATAATATAACTAACGTTAATTTGACAGTTGTAAATTTAATAGATGAAAGAATACTAAATGTGGATTTATTGGAAAAATTTAAAAATACTTCAAAATATTACGATATAAAAAATATATATAAAAATTTAGAAAATACAAAGGATGAGCAGCAAAACTTTGAAAAAAAGCAGATCAAACATAATTCTCAAATTAAATTCAATCATATTCAAAAAAATAAAAAAATAAGTTGGAAAACTTTATTCAGAAATAAAGAAATTGATTATTTATGCACACCTATTAAAATATCAGAAATAAAAAGCACTTTACTTAAAGGATTTAAATATATAAATATTTATAATTAGAGTATTTTAAAATTGTATATAATTTTTTTCAAATAAGCATTTTTCAATAATAATATTTATAATTACTTGAATAATAAATAATTATTTTATATATAGTTTTATTTTCATTAAAAAGATAAAAAATAAAATATGAATTTAGAAAAAAAATATTTCATTATTTCCTGTTTCGTTCATAATCAATAAAAATCTTTAAAGGAATGAATTAATTAAAATCTATTGATGATTTTTAAGACATGTTAAAATCAAGAATAATATGTTTTGAGGATATCTAAAATATAACAATAAAAAAATATGGATTTTGGAGAAAGGAGATTTAATTTGAAAATTTAAAATTTTATTTTATAAATTTCTACAAATTATGAATTTTTCATAAATTATGGGG
>Ga0194116_10008084_pt1 | contig 10724 bp, 9 predicted proteins | sample TA2MahsurfametaG_4_FD_148617 | JGI IMG/M metagenome (GOLD analysis project Ga0194116, IMG submission 148617) | Freshwater microbial communities from Lake Tanganyika, Tanzania - TA2015008 Mahale S9 surface | ecosystem: Environmental > Aquatic > Freshwater > Lake | place: Tanzania: Lake Tanganyika... | reverse complement strand
TTGAGAAGTTTTTTTTGGCAAATCCAAAAAATGTTTTCATTTAATTTTTTTAAATATTTTATTTTAAATTATTCATTAATTTACTTTTATTAACCAGTAAATACGAGTCAATGAGAACACATGATTCTTTGACAATAAAAAAAATTTGTAATTAAGACTAATAATATTCGATGCAAGAAAACATAGAAAAATAGGGAAATATAAATATTGGTTAATTAGAGCGAGATGAGGTTAGTTTATTAATTAGATACAAAATTTCATAAAAATAATCATGATTTAGTTTATATTATTATAAATTAGAATCAAGCTAATATCAAAAAAATTTCCAAAAATGTAAATTTTAAAAACTTAATATTTTATATCTATGGTCAGATATTAAATAATAATTATTAAAATATTAATGCAATTTTGGTTAAAAAATAATCGTATATAAAAATAATTAATTTTTCCAATTTGATGATTCATGTTTCATTTCTTTTAATATAATTAAATGTTTATGATTATTATGTTATTTATTCTTCATAAAATTTATTATATTTTTTAAATTAAATAAGAATCTTAAAAATTATTATTTAATTATGATCATTTTTAAAATTTTCATCGATCATCCTCAAAGTTTCAGAAAGCTTTACGCAGTTTTTGGTTATTTGCTGAGTATTATCGTATATATCTCCACCAATATAGTTTCCACAGACACTATCATCATAACCATATCCTGACTCGTAATCAAATTTATTTTGAGCATATGGATTATTTCTATTATTATAAAATGAATAATAATCGCTGTTTGGATTATTCCTTTTCTTTCTTAGAAGCTCTTTTTTATTCTCTTGTTTTTTTAGGTGTGCAGAAAGAAATCTATTCTCATGTTCCTTTTCTATTTTCTTCTTCATCATAGGATTTGGGTCATCAAAAGCCCATTTGACTCCTAAAATCTCCTCTCCAACTAGTGATTGATCCATCATAGCTTCTTTTGCAAATTCTGCAAAACATCTATTAGAAAATCTGATAAAACAAGCAGCTTTTGTAGGAATATAATTTATATCTTCTACTTCTCCCCAAGGTGAAAAATTATCATAAATAATTCTAATCATATCTTTTATTGGGTTAGCAGAATCAACCATTTTCAAATCGCTTACATAAAGAGTACGGCAGTCACGTGTAAAAGTACCTACTCCTCCCATGTCATTTCTATGTGTAGCAAATCTTGATCTTCCAAAAACATCTCTTAAATTTTCAATTTTCTCAACATCTTCCTTTGTTGGTACACGATGATAATAGCGGCAATTAACTCCTTCAGAGCAACAACCTTTTGCAAAGTAAAGACAAAAATATGCACCTCCTTCTTTCTCTTGTAAATCAGCTTTGGTAAAACCAGTATCAAGTGCTGGATTACATCTATGCATTGCAGGAATTTTTTCTTTTTCTTCTTTTCGATCTGTAAGATATTTGTCATACCATATATTATAATCATAATTTCCTTCAATATATGCTGTGTCTCGTCTAGTATCTGCTACTTGTTTTCTAGCTGGTCTTTTCATCCATTCTTTAAGTTGTTCTTTCTTGAGTTTATCCCAGATTATTTTTTCACGTAATTCCTCTTCTTCCCAAGCTTCTTCATCATAATAACTTTGGGATAAATTATCTTCATTATTGTAATTTAATTCAGTCGTGTTTGGAATATATGATTCTTGCATAGCTAAATCAACTTGAGCAGCTGGTTCAGTTTGTGTTTGGATCTCCATAGCTTGTGCTCCCTCTGGAAGTTCCCAAACACTTTCATTAAGAAAAGGATTATAATAATAATTTCGGCTGTAAGTTGGATCATAGTATGTTTGCCAATATTTATTGATATCTAATGCATCAAATTGATTTGCTGCTTGGTTTACTTTTATTTCTGTATCAAGAGTTTCAATTTTATCAGAAAAATTATCAATCTTTTCATAATTTATTTTTTGAATACTTTCAATGTTCGGTTCCTCTGAAATTTCTTTATTTTGAACAGATTCTTTTTCTTGAATTATTTCATTCAATTTTTCATTTTCTATATTAGATATCTCTTTTTTATCTTAAATTTTCATTTATTTTTAATCGATTTAAAAGAATATACTGCGAAAAAATAAAGAATTTATCTTTATTTGAAAATTAATATACCTATTTCGTATATATCATGCCATATTTTATTTTCAATTTCAGTTTTGTTATAAGCAAAATCAACTATTATATTTTTAAAATCAATATTATTTATATTCAACAATCCTTTTTTATAATCTTTTATGATTTTTCCAGAAACATCCTAATATAATTAATGTGATTAATTGTAATTTTATTACCTTTTCTTTGAATTCAATAAAATATGATCTTCCTTCGATTTTCCTAAAAATTTTAAGGATTTCTCCATATTTTTTTAAGATTTTCTTCATCTCGTCAATTTCCAATATAGATCCAACAATGAATTTAATATAAATAATATTTCCTGTGTGAGAAATAAAATTTTTAACCTTAGTTTCAATTTTCTCAGATTTAAAGGACTTTCTAATAGTGAAGCTTTTAAAGTTTTGAGATTTATTGAATTTTCTTAAAGCTTTCTCAGCTGAGGAGTCATATTTAAATAAAATTGAAGATTTTTTCTACAAGAATTTAACTAAACATAAATTAAAAGGAATTGATTTTGAAAAAATATTTTTAATTCTACTTCTTCTTTTTTAGTAGATATTTCTACTATGTCTCCATAAATGAAAAATATTTCATAAAGCTTTTCTTTATCAAAGTTATCTGAAACATTTTCAAGTGTGATTTGATTATTTAAATATTCACTTTTTTCTAACTCTGAATTATGATTAATATTTTGACCAAGGATATTTTCTTCTTTCCCTGTGTTAAGATAAAATTCTATTTCATTCTGATTTAATTGGATCTCATTCTTGTAAATTTTTAATTCATTTTTTGTGTAAAGCTCATGATGGGTCATAAGCAATAAAGAAATTATTTTTTCAGATTCTTCGATCGAATTTAAATTGATTATGAAATCATAATGATTTTTATTCTTTTTACAAGAAAAATCAACTTGATTGAATCTAAAATTTTATTCGGTATATTTAATTCTATATAATATTTTATTTATGTTTTTTTACTTAAGATTAAATTTACATTTTTCCCAATTCTTCTTTAATGAATTTTTCCATGTTTCCTTTGAACTTTGATTCTATTTTAAGTTGACAATTAGAAATCTTTTTTTGATCTTCATTATTATAGCTTATTTTTTCTTCCTGAATTTCTTTTTTTTGAATAGTTGTATCTTTAGAAGTCTCAGTTCTTGATTTATTCTTTAGAAAAAAATTTTAAAGAAAATTCTTTTTTACTTTTTTCCTAGTTTCCATTTTATTTTTAATACTTAAAAATATAAATTTAATTTCAAATATAAAATAAATAACACTTAGACTTTAGTAAAGTTAAAGAAACCTTATATATCATTATTTATTAAATTTACATAAAATCATATTTTATTTATACATATCATAATATCATCAGTTGATAAATATAAACCTAAAGTATTTGCATTATATTAAATAAAGGGCTTGTTCTAAATATTTATAATTATTTATATTATTCCTTGAAATTTTCCATTTCAAATTTTTCTAAATTATGATTGTACAATCGAGAAAACCAAATCAACATTTTGGGACATAAATAAGAGCAAAAGTAAGAATTTACTTTTAATAAAATCTTGAAAAATAACAATATTAGAATTGGAATGTTACTTAAGAATATCAGAATACTTATCAAATTTATTGTGAGTATTAATTGATATTCACATCCTTGAAATTTATTTTCCATGTAAGTAAAATTTATCATTGAAAAGGACCACAAAAAACTTATTATTCCCAACAATAATAATGAAATACCTGAAGATTTATTTATTGATTTCCTTATTATCCAATAATTGTAATGTTCTGTATTTTTTTGAAGCCCAGGAAAGATTGATATAGCATTATTAAAAAAACTTTTTTCTTTATGTTCTATTTTGTCAATGCTGAATTTGAAATGAAGTAAATTCAATGCGATAAAAACACTGAAAAAAATTCTGCTGTAAATCCACAATTTTAAATATGTTCCACATTCGTTAAATAAATCATTGATTATAATCAAATGATGTTTATTCCTGAATTTTGTAATAAATAAAACATAACAGCAATAAGAAACAAATATTAAGTGAATTAACAGTGGAATAAACCAAGAAAATTTAAAAGATTTAATTGAAGCCTTTGAGAAGAAAAACCATTTTGGATCGTAAAAGAAAATCCATAATAATAACTCCATTTATATAATTTATAAATACAAGCTAAATTCCTATTTTTATTTTCACTTAAGTTTTTAAATTCTGTTTACATTATTTCTTTTATTTCATAAATTCCTATTATAAATGGATAAAAAGTCTGAAGACTACAATTTTTATTTAAACAGTTAAATTTTAATATATCTATCTTAGACAAAAATATTTTAAATTGAGAATTATGTATAAAACTTCATTAAATTTTAAATATATTGATGTTCTTAAAATACAAAAATTTCATATTAAAGCATAATTTAACCAACTTTATTATTAATTTTTAAAATTAATTAAATTTTAATTTCGAGATAAATGAAAATTTTGCGCTCAATTTTAATCAATTCTCATATTATTTTATTTTCCATTTAATTTGATTTTTGTATTTAAAAAATTTTAAAAGAAAATCAAACTTGATAAAGATAAGGTTCTCAAAGTAAAGCTACTTATTTACTTAATTTGTTTATATGATTTTAAGATAACATATATTTTTTTTTAATAATCAATTATTAATATTTATAGTAAAATTTTATTTATATTAATGAAACAAGGCTCAATTTTAAATTTTATCAAAAATTCTAAAAACAAAGAAGAAAACCCATCAAATATACCTGTTGTTGAATCTCAAGAAATTATTATATCTACTAACACTGAAAAAATAAATATCGAAAAAACTGAGGAAAAAAATATATCGGAAAATTATGATCAAAATGAATCTCTCAAAAAATTAAATATTTCAAAAGATAAAACCCGAAAAAAATCAGCTAACAAATCTCAATTAGAAGTTTCAATAGAAGCAAATCTGCATTCGAGCAATTTTAAGAGAAATAAATTAATAATTGATGACACAATTGAAGAATTAGAAATTATCCCAGAAAATTCAAAAGAAAAAAAAATTGAAATTCCATGTATGATAAATGATAATACAAAATCAAATTTGATGATAAAAGAAAATAAAGACGATAAAAAATCAGTAAACAATAATAATTTAGATAAAAGTATTTTATTCTCTATAATAACTTCAACACTTACTAAAATTGAAGGCTTAAAAGGTGAAAATTCTAAAGATGCTATTAAAGAATGCTTTTCTAATTTATTCAAAGATATTTTCGACAATACTCCAGATGATCTAAGCAGACTTTATTATTTTTTATTATCAAAGGTTGGGCCTGAGTATAACTCTCCTGAATTTGGAATAGGAAACGAGACTTTAGTAAAATGCGTTGCTAAAGCTACTGGAAAAAGTGAGAAAAACGTTAAAGAAGGCATACATGCATTAGGTGATCTTGCTTTAGTAGCAATGGAAGGCAAAAAAACATTAGGAACCATGGAAAAATTTTCAGGATTTGTTAAGACTGCTGAAAAAAAGCCATTGACTCTGAAAAAAGTATTTGATGGCTTTGTTGAGTTAGCAAATATTAAAGGAAAGTCATCATTTACAGAGAAAGAAAGAATCTTAATGAAGCTTCTTTTTGATGCGACAAATGAAGAAATAAAATTTATCATTCGTTCATTGCAAAAAAGTCTCAAAATCGGTGCTTCATTTAAAACAATTATAGCTGCAATGTCTAGATGCATATCAAGGATTTATAACAATTTCTGTAAAAAAGAATTAACAGTCGAAGAAAAGGAAGTTCAAAAATCTTTGTTAATTGCTATAAATCAAATGGCAGATTATGATATAATCATGAAGAAGATTTATGAATGTATGATTAAAAAAATTCAAATAAAAGAATTAGAAAATCTCTGTTGCATTACTCCTGGAATTCCACTCAAACCACAACTCGCTAGGCCTACCACTGGTTTAAATGTAATTTTCCAGCGTTTCGAAAAGATACCATTTACTTGCGAGTTCAAATACGATGGATTTCGAGGACAAATTCATCATTATACTTGTCGAAAAACTGGATTCTCTAAAACTGAAATTTTCTCTAGAAATTTGGAAAATATGACTGAATCTTATCCTGATGTTGTGAAGTTTGTTGATGAGAAAATCCGAAGCGAAAAAATTGAATCTTTTATTCTAGATTGTGAAATTGTTGCATTTGATTCAAAGACTAACAAAATTCAACCATTTCAAGTTCTTACTACAAGAGCCAGAAAAAATGTAAATATTGAAGAAATATCGATAAAGGTTTGTATGTTTTTGTTTGATATTATTTATCTAAATGGAATACCTGAAATACATAAAACTTTGGATGAAAGAAGAAATGTTCTAAAAGAAAACTTTGTAGAAAGCGATCACATAAAATTTGCAAAATATACAAATTCGGATAACAATGAAGAAATAGAGGGTTTAATGAATGATTCTTTGCAAGCAGGTAAATATATATTTTCAAATAAAATTATTAAAATAAAAAGGATAGTATAATTCCTATCATTTTTATGTAATCTTTTAATAATTTCTAAATTTATTAAAAGTCATTGAAAAAATTTAGTTTTCATCATTTTTTATTATGATTATAAATTAAATAAAAAATTCAGGTTGTGAAGGGTTGATTATTAAAGCACTTTATCAAAACAGCCAGTATCAACCAGGTCAAAGAAACTTCAATTGGCTTAAGCTTAAAAAAGATTATTTGGACACCAGTGTAGGTGATTCCTTAGATCTAATACCTATCGGAGCAGAATACGGAAAAGGGTAAATGAATTTTTAATAATATTTAAGCATATTTAATTTTATATGATAAATTAATTATATGATTCATATAAATCTTATTAAACTCTTTTTAATTTTTAGTCGAAGGAAAGGATTTTACGGTTCTTATTTATTGGCTTGTTATAATGATGAAAATGAAACATTTGAAACAGTAACTATGACAGGAGCGGGTTTAACAGACGATAATTTAGAAAAATTTTATAATGATCTAAGTAAGCTTGTAATTGATGAACCGAGAAAGGATTTTAGAATTGGAGATATCAAAGTAGATGTTTGGTTTGAACCTCAAATAGTTTGGGAAATAAAAACTGCTGATTTAAGTCTTAGTCCTATTTATACTGCAGGAAATTTAATAACTCCTTCCAAAAAAGGTATTAGTTTGAGATTTCCTAGATTTATTAGAGAGAGACCTGACAAAAAACCTGAAGATGCTACAACTTCAGAAGATGTTTATAAAATGTTCAAAAATCAATCAATTAATAACAATGTAAAAATCGATTTTGAAAATGAAGATGATTTTTACGATTAACAACATTAATTTATTTCTGTAATAATTAAAATTAGTTATTAATAAAAGTAAATAAATATCAATTAAAAGTATAAAGTTAAACTAATTATTATTATAAAAGGTAATTTTCATACCAAAATCAATCTATATAAATAAAGATCTATCAAAATCTTATTTTAACGTTTTCTTTTTACTTTATATTTTAATATCAATTTTTTATTATTATTAAATAATAAATTTGAAATCAAATTATATGCATTTTTCAGCTTTTAAGAATCTACAAAATATTTCAATTTCATTTTCAAGAAATCGGAAAATTCAGTGTTATTTATTAATTTTATATAATCATTCATTCCTTGGCTTCCTCTAATCATACCTAAATTTACTCTTGCAATATCAAGAAGTTTTTTATCTCCAACATTTTTAGCTCTTTTAAAGAACTTATTCAAATACTTATACGAGTCTTCTAAATTTTCTTGTTGGAAATTTAATCTTCCTAAATTCAAAAGTGATTTAGCATAGATTTCATCATCAGTTGCATGACTCTGATTTTCAGTTCTGTCAATTTCTTTTAAATGCATGATTGCTTCTGCAATATCTCCTTGGGCTTCATATGTCTTGGCATAATTGAATTCTGCTTTGATTTTCAAAAGCTAAAGATTTTTAAATTTAACAAATAAAAAGTTTTTCAAAAAATATATATAAAATAGGATATTTATTCTAAAAATTATATAAAAGGAGGTAAAAATTGATTAAATTAAAAAAAAATTTTACATTAGAAGGGTCTACTCCTGGATTGCATTTTTCAATTACACCGTTTAAACATTTAATAGTTGCTTGATAGTTTTTTAATTTGAAATTATTTTCCGCAATTTTTAAATAAACTTCTAATTGATCAGTTATATTATTATTTTCGGTTTTGATAATTTCTTTATCTCCTCTTGAACTACTACTATCTTTGATTCTTCTTATAATTGAATGTTCATTTTCTAAATTTTCTAATTTCTTATGCAAATATTCATTGCATTTCTCGATATTATTTTGCTTTTCTTGATTAAAAGCTAATGAATTATATAAATCTGCTAGAGCATGATAAATTCCCTTTTCGAGGTTAATGTCTTGAAAACTTACATCCATTTTTTTATACTAAAGTAATTTAGATGTAAATCATGCTTAAAGATAAGAGAATTGTATTATTTATAACCAATTTATTTTTGTTATGTAATTTCCCAAAACAAAAACTTATTTTGTGTTTGTTGTGTATATTTAAAAATAGATGAAATTAGATGAAAAAATGTAATATATTCGATGATTATACTTACCAAATTCTTTGCCTCTTCCATAAAACCCATAGATAGGATATTATCTTCACTGCTCTTGCTATTAAATCCAAAGCAAATACCCATCTTATTCAAAGCGTTGATTAGTTTGTTAAGCAATTGATATCTCTTGGATAAATTGATCGACTTTTGGATAATATAAACACTTCCTAAAATATCTTGTGGAGTATCACCACTGGAATTTTGTTTTGCTTTTTCATCATCTTTGTTATAAAATAGAACTTTTCTAACGTCTTCCATATAAATATCTATCGCTTTTTCAACGTGGTTATTTCTTAGGAAATCTTCTGCTGTGATAAAATAAGAATAACATTGTTTGAGATTATGCATGCTGTGCTCGATTTGCCTTATACCACTGTCTTGAGGATCTACATAAAAATTATTTTCACGCTTGTATTTTGAAATTATATCTGGAGTTTTTTGATTTGCTAAGTAAAAGTAATCAATAAAAGAATCAATGTAGCCAGCTTCAAGTAATTTTCTAGAATAGGAGTTTTTATCTTCTAATTTTCCTCGATAATCTGAATCTTGTGTTTGCTGGAGAAACTAATATTTAATTTGAATAATAATATTTTAAATTCATTTAACATTAGTTAAAAACATGGTATATTTTATATTTATTTTTTACTATTTGCTTTGCGTTATCTGCGTTTTGATTAGAGCTTTGATGGTTTGAAGCTTTTTTTCCTTGGACTTTTAAATTTAATTTAGTATGAGGATTAGTTATTTTTTTAAATTCTTTAGTTTGTGGTTTTCCTTGAGATTCCATTTAAAACTTTATAAAATTGAATTAATAGGAAAATAAAATAATGTATAGGTTATAAATAAATTCATAAAATAAATATTGAAAACAAATTTATTTTAAATAAAAATTTCATAAATGAATTTATCAAAATAACAATTGGAAAGATGTAATAATGTGATATATAAAAATTTCCTAAATAGATCCATATAATCTACTTTTAAATAATTGATAATATCAACTTGATGCCCATCCAAGTGTAAATGCTATTTAATATTTTATTTATCTTTTAATGTCCGGGCTTGAAAGTATTTAAATATTTTTTATATAAGTTTTGGCTAAAAATATAACATCTTAAGATGATTTTCATTAAAATGAAAACTGTGTTTGTCAAATGATATTTATTATAATTTGAATTTTCAAAAAATTTTTTTTCTTAATTTGAAAAAACATGGTTTTACATTCATTTTTAAATAATTCCAAAAATTAGCAAATCTATTTAAAAAAACTTTATAAAGCAATTTCTATGTTTTTTAAAAGATCACTTTTAACTTTTCTAATACATTCAGAATAATTTTTTTTGGCTTCTTTTAATAGATGATACTTTTCTGGTGTCAGGTCATCAAAAAATCCTAAAATTTTTGATTGTTCAGTAGAACAGCTTTTACGAATTTTATACAATAAGAAATTTGGCAATAATGATTCTTGAGAAATATTTCTATTGAAAATTTTAAGAAATCTTTACTTATCTTTATCAATTCTCAATCTATGAAATTTTATATTATTTGTGTTTATTCCAATTAATTTTTCGTAATTTTTTTCTATTTCCTAATATTATAGAAATAATTACTTCTAAACTTATTATTTTATCTTCTTTTGGTGAGAATTTTTTTAAATACTCATTGAATGCTTTTGCTATTTCAAGCTAAATAAAATTTTTAGTATTATTCATTTAAAATATAAAAATTAAAGTTTCTTTACTAATTTCGTATCAGACATTTTCAAATAAGGAAAATGTAATAATATTTTTTAATATAGTTAATTTCGAAGATTTACTAATTTTATTTTTTGTAAATAAAATTTCAAATAAATGATATTTTTCTCTAAATAAAATCTATTCAATATATATACATTTTATAAAATGGGGA
>Ga0194116_10008083_pt1 | contig 10725 bp, 23 predicted proteins | sample TA2MahsurfametaG_4_FD_148617 | JGI IMG/M metagenome (GOLD analysis project Ga0194116, IMG submission 148617) | Freshwater microbial communities from Lake Tanganyika, Tanzania - TA2015008 Mahale S9 surface | ecosystem: Environmental > Aquatic > Freshwater > Lake | place: Tanzania: Lake... | reverse complement strand
AACTAAAAAGTTGAAAAAACAAAAAGGAACTGGTGGAGCAAGAGCGGGTAGCGCAAAATCTGGAACAAGAGTTGGTGGTGGACGAATTTTTGGCCCAAGACCGAGAAATTATCATTTCAAGCTTAACTTGAAGTTGAAAAGATTAGCGCGTAAATCTGCGTTTTCTTATCTAGCAAAAAATGATGCGATCATGGTGATTGATAATTTGAATTTTGAAGCAGCTAAAACAAAAGATTTTACTGGTTTAGTGTCATCATTAAATCTTGTTAATGAAAAGGTTCTTTTTATTTTACCAGAAAAAAATGATAATGTTTATTTAGCATCCCGTAACCTTGGAAAAGTAAAGGTCGTAACAGCTGATTCGTTCAACACTTTTGATTTATTGAATGCTAAGAAAGTTGTACTTGCTGAGAATTCATTGGATAAAATTGAAAAGATACTTAATTAAGAAGTAATGCAAACAATAATTAAAAAACCTCTAATCACTGAGAAAGCGACTAATGCGAGCGAGAAATTCAATCGTTTTACTTTCGAAGTTGACAAAAAGGCTAATAAGATAGAAATTAAAAATGCCGTCGAAAAAATGTATGGAGTGCATGTCACAGAAGTTCGTACATCAAATTATGGCGGTGGTAAATCCTCTGTGAAATACACCAATAAAGGTATTGTTGAACAAAAAAGTAAACAATGGAAAAAGGCTGTAGTTACGGTTGCAGATGGTGAAACTATTGATTTGTTTAACAATTATTAATGACGAATAATGAGTCTTAGAAAATTTAAACCGATTACACCTGGTCAAAGGCACAAAGTCGCTAGTGATTTTGCAGAGCTAACTGCATCAAAACCAGAAAAGAGTCTAATTGCTAGTAATAAAAAATCTGGTGGTCGTAACAATGATGGTCGAATGACTATGCGTTACATTGGTGGTGGTCACAAGCAAAAGTACCGTATTATCGATTTTAAAAGAGATAAATTCGACATTCCTGCAACTGTGAAGTCAATTGAATATGATCCAAATCGTACAGCGCATATTGCATTGTTATTTTATGTTGATGGTGAGAAAAGATACATCATCGCTCCAAATGGTTTGAAAGTTGGAGATCAAATATTATCAGGTAAAAATGCTACTCCAAATATTGGACACGCGATGTTTCTTTCTGATATTCCTCTAGGAACAGTTATTCACAATATTGAATTGAAGCCAGGAAAAGGTGGTTCTATTGCAAGAGGTGCAGGTACTTATGCTCAGCTGAATGCTCGTGATGGAAAATATGCAATTGTAAAAATGCCATCAGGAGAAACAAGAATGATATTGACAACAAGTTTAGCAACGATTGGTTCTGTTTCAAATGCTGAGCACAATTTGGTTGTTTCGGGTAAAGCTGGTCGTTCAAGATGGTTAGGTCGTCGTCCACGTGTTAGAGGTGTTGTTATGAACCCGGTAGATCACCCGATGGGTGGTGGTGAAGGTAGAAACGCCGGAGGTCACCCTAGATCTAGAAATGGTATGCCAGCGAAAGGATACAAAACAAGATCTAAAACAAAGTATTCAGAGAAGTTTATTATAGAAAGAAGAAAAAAATAGAATTTAAGGTATGAGTCGTTCACTAAAAAAACCACCTTTTGTTCATTACAAACTAATGAAAAGAGTTGATGATGCACAAGCATCTAATAGCAAATCAGTTATTAAAACTTGGTCTCGTGCTTCAACGATTACCCCAGAGTTTGTAGGATTGACATTTGCTGTTCACAATGGAAATAAGTTTATACCTGTTTTTGTAACAGAAAACATGGTTGGACACAAGCTTGGGGAGTTCTCTCCGACAAGAAATTTCCGTGGACATGCAGGAAATAAAAAAGATAAGAAACGTTAAGATAATTATTCATGGGAGCAAGAAAACGTTTAAGAGCAGAACAACTAAAGGACAATAAAAAGTCAGTTGCAATTGCACAGCTTAAGAATTCTCAAATTTCTCCGAGAAAAATGAGATTGGTGGCTGATTTAATTAGAGGTATTGAAGTAAACAAGGCTTTGAACATTCTTCATTTTAATGGAAAAGACGCTTCAATAAGTCTAGAAAAGCTACTTCGTTCGGCTATTTCCAATTGGGAGCAAAAGAATGAAGGAGTTGATATTACTGAGGAGAATTTGATAGTTCGTTCAGTTGAAGTAGGTGGTGGAACAATGTTGAAAAGAATTCAACCAGCTCCGCAGGGAAGAGCTCATCGCATTAGAAAAAGATCAAATCACGTAACTATCGTTGTTGACGGTACAAAATAATTTTAGAAATGGGACAAAAAACAAATCCAATTGGAAATAGATTAGGTTACATTCATGGATGGGAATCTAATTGGTTTGGTGGTGAAGGAAATCACTGTGGAAAGTACCGTGACAAGATTGTAGAAGATGATCAAATCAGAAAATATTTGAATGCTCGTCTCTCTAAAGCAAGTATTGCAAAAATTATCATTGAGCGTACGTTGAAATTGGTTACTGTAACTATCAATACGGCACGTCCTGGTGTAATTATCGGTAAAGGAGGTCAAGAAGTTGATAAACTTAAGGAAGAGTTAAAGAAACTTACCAAGAAAGAAATTCAAATAAACATATTTGAAGTTAAACGTCCTGAGCTTGATGCACGCTTGGTAGCTGATGGTGTTGCTCGTCAATTAGAAGCTAGAATTTCATTCAGACGTGCAATTAAAATGGCAATTGCAGGAACGATGAGAATGGGAGCTGAAGGGATAAAAATTAAAATTTCTGGTCGATTGAATGGAGCGGAAATGGCTCGTTCTGAAATGTATAAAGACGGAAGAACTCCACTTCACACGTTCCGTGCTGATATTGATTATGCAGTTTCTGAAGCCCATACCACTTATGGTCGTCTAGGAATTAAAGTTTGGATTTGTAGAGGTGAAGTATACGGCCGTAGAGATTTATCACCAAACATTGGTGTATCGGCTACTGGAACAAATGCATCTGCATCTAGTGGGAGAAAACCAGCAATGGCTAAAAGAAAGAAAAAGTAATATAAATAATTAAGAGGAAATGTTACAGCCCAAAAGAACAAAATTTAGAAGAGTACAAAAAGGTAGAAATCGTGGTTTATCTCATAGAGGTTCAACCATTGCTTTCGGTTCCTTTGGACTAAAGGCTTTGGAACCAGGATGGATCACATCACGTCAAATTGAAGCTTCTCGTATTGCCGTTACACGATACATGAAGCGTGAAGGAAAAGTGTGGATTCGTATTTTCCCAGACAAACCGGTAACCTCTAAACCGGCAGAAGTAAGGATGGGTAAAGGAAAGGGAGCTCCAAGTCACTGGGTAGCTGTTATCAAACCAGGTAGAATAATGTTTGAAGCGGATGGTGTTCCGTATGAAATTGCCAAGGAAGCGATGAGATTAGCTGCTCAAAAATTACCCGTGAAATGTAAATTCGTTGTAAGAAACGATTTTGTTATCCCTAGTTAATTAATTTGATCATGAAAAAACAAGACATTACGAAACTTTCGATTGAAGATTTGAAAAAAGAAATTACGGATCAGAGTTCTCAATTGGTCAATTTAAAGCTTACAAATAGAATGGCTCCAATTGAAAATCCATTGAGAATCAGATCTATGAGAAAGTCAATAGCAAGGTTGAACACGGAATTAACTAAACGTAATCAAGCCTAGTGCTTGCAAAAATTCTTAGAATGGAAAAACGTAATTTAAGAAAAGAGAGAATTGGTGTTGTAACAAGCGATAAAATGGATAAATCCATTGTCGTTTCTGTTGAAAGAAAAGTAAAGCACCCGAAGTATGGTAAGTTCGTAAAGAGGACCAAAAAATTTGTTGCTCACGATGAAACAAATGATTGCAATATCGGTGATACTGTTAAAATCATGGAAACTCGTCCTTTGAGTAAAACAAAAAATTGGAGATTAGTAGAAATTGTTGAAAGAGCTAAATAACACAGAGAGATGATACAAACAGAATCTAGACTTTCAGTCGCAGATAACTCAGGTGCAAAAGAAGTATTGTGTATCCGAGTTCTTGGCGGAACAAGAAGACGTTACGCTTCAATTGGAGATAAAATTGTTGTCGCTGTTAAAAGTGCTATGCCAAATGGAGCCGTTAAAAAGGGATCAGTTGCAAAAGCAGTTGTTGTTCGAACCAAAAAAGAAGTTCGAAGAGCGGATGGTTCTTACATACGTTTTGATGATAATGCTTGCGTAATTTTGAATCAAGCAGGTGAAATGAGAGGTACACGTATTTTTGGACCTGTCGCGAGAGAGCTGCGTGAAAACAACTACATGAAAATTGTTTCATTAGCACCTGAGGTGTTATAAATAATATTAAGAAATGCAAAAGAAGTTACACATTAAAATTGGAGACACTGTTGTTGTTATAAGCGGTGAATCTAAAGGTCAAAAAGGAACAATCCTTTCAATTGATCGTAACAAAATGCGAGCAACTGTTTCAGGAGTCAACATGGTTAAGCGACACAATAAACCAAGTGCGTCAAATCCACAAGGAGGAATTGAAGAGAAAGAAGGTTCAATTCATATTTCAAATTTGATGATTGAAGTTAATGGAGTTGCTTCTCGAACAGGCAGAAAGCTTGATGATAAGGGTAAATTAGTACGTTTTTCAAAGAAATCAGGGGAGGTGATTAAATAATGAGTTACACACCAAGATTAAAAGAACAATATGGTTCAGCTATTGTGAAGTCATTGACTGAAAGATTTGGTTATAAATCAGTTATGCGTGTTCCGAAACTTCAAAAAATAGTTTTAAGTCAAGGAATGGGTGATGCCGTTGCCGATAAGAAATTAATTGAAAGTGCCGCGGCTGATTTATCGAGAATAGCAGGTCAAAAAGCAATAACAACCAATTCGAAAAAGGATATTTCGAATTTTAAATTACGAAAGGGAATGCCAATTGGTACGAAAGTGACACTTCGTGGTGATCGTATGTATGACTTTCTTGATCGTTTGTTATCTGTTGCACTTCCAAGAACTCGAGATTTTCGTGGAATCAATCCGAAAGGCTTTGATGGTCGTGGAAATTTCAACCTAGGAATTAAAGAACATATTATTTTCCCAGAGATTGACATTGACAAGGTTAATAAAATTCTTGGAATGGACATAACTTTTGTTACAACAGCGGAAAACGATGAAGAAGCGAAAGCATTATTGGACGCATTTGGATTTCCTTTTACAAAAAAATAATTTGAAATGGCAAAAGAATCAATGAAAGCGCGTGAGCGCAAAAGAGAAAGATTGGTAGCAAGATACGCAAACAAAAGAGCCGAGCTAACTAAATTGTTGAAGTCAACAGATAGTTCTGAAGAAGTTCAATCTGCGAAATGGGATGCTATGATGAGTCTTCAAAAACTTCCTGCGAATTCGTCCAAAATTAGATTACACAATCGTTGTGGTTTGACAGGACGTCCAAGAGGTTATATGAGACAATTTGGTATATCGAGGGTAACGTTTAGAGAAATGGCGCTTGAAGGAAAAATACCGGGAGTTAGAAAAGGAAGTTGGTAATTATTGAAAAAGTAAAAAATGAATACAGATCCAATAGCAGATTATTTAACCCGAATTCGTAACGCAAGTTCCGCGGGTTTAAAAATGGTTGAAATTCCTGGTTCAAACATTAAAAGAGCAATTACTCAAATTTTGTTTGATCAAGGTTATATTTTGAATTATAAATTCGACGAAGACAATAAGCAAGGTTTAATCAAAATAGCATTGAAATATAATCAATCTACTAGAGTTCCTGCAATAACCAAACTGCAACGTGCCTCTAGACCAGGATTACGTAAATATAGTGGTAGCGAAGAAATGCCGCGTGTTTTAAACGGTTTGGGAGTTGCTATCGTTTCAACTTCAAAAGGAGTAATTACAGATAAAGATGCTCGTAAATTGAATGTTGGTGGTGAAGTACTTTGTTATGTTTATTAAAAATTTTTGAGAAATGTCAAGAATAGGAAAAGCACCAATTACAATACCTTCAGGAGTTGAAATTTCAACTATCGGAAATGTTGTAAAGGTCAAAGGAAAAAAAGGTGAATTAAGTCAAGAAATGGAGGATTCTGTATCAATGCAGATCGTTGACAATTTGATAACATTTACGCGGAAGAGCGATGCTCCTGCAGATCGATCAAAACATGGTCTGTACAGAGCCCTTGTTCAAAATATGATAACAGGTGTTTCTGAAGGCTTTAAGAAGGAAATGGAAATCATTGGAGTAGGTTACAGAGCAAATGCTGCTGGTCAACAATTAGAGCTTGCATTGGGGTTTTCTCATGCTATTATTTTAGAAATCCCTACGGAAGTTAAAGTTTCGGCAAATACTGAGAAAGGTAAAGCCCCAGTTGTTACCCTTGAATCTCATGACAAACAGCTGCTTGGTCAGGTGGCAGCAAAGATTCGCTCCTTAAGAAAACCAGAGCCTTATAAAGGAAAAGGAATTAGATTCGTTGGTGAAGAAATTAGAAGAAAAGCAGGAAAATCTGCAGGTAAAAAATAGTAATTAAGTTATGGCACTAAATAAAGTTTCAAGAAGAGCTAAAATTAAGCGCAGAATTCGTAAAAAAGTGTTTGGCACAACGGCCATTCCGAGATTATCCGTTTTCAGAAGTAACAAGCAAATATATGCTCAAGTTATTGATGATCTAACTGGTAAAACGATTGCATCAATTGGTTCTTTAAAAATTGATGAGGCTCAAAAGGTTAATAAAATTGAACAAGCTTCAATCGTTGGCAAAAAAATAGCTGAAAAAGCAATTTCTGTTGGAGTTCAAGCAGTTGTTTTTGATAGGAACGGTTACTTATATCACGGAAGAATTAAATCATTAGCTGACTCAGCAAGAGAAGGCGGACTTAAATTTTAAATGAAAATGGCAGCTCAAGTTGTAAATAGAGTAAAATCGGCAGACATCGAGTTAAAAGATAAGCTCGTTGCTGTAAATCGTGTTACCAAAGTAACCAAAGGAGGTAGAACATTCAGTTTTTCTGCCATTGTGGTTGTAGGCGATGAAAATGGTGTTGTTGGTCATGGTCTTGGAAAGGCAAAAGAAGTAACCGAGGCTATTACGAAAGGTATCGATGACGCCAAAAAGAATTTGATTAAAGTTCCAATTTTAAAAGGTACTGTTCCTCATTCTCAAAAAGGGAAGTATGGCGGAGCCGAAGTTCTTTTGAAACCAGCGACTAACGGTACTGGAGTTATTGCGGGTGGAGCAATGCGTGCGGTTTTGGAAAGTGTTGGCGTTCATAATGTACTTGCAAAATCTCAAGGTTCCTCTAACCCACACAATGTTGTGAAAGCAACTATGGATGCTTTGGCAAAAATGAGAGATGCTGTTGCGGTTGCTCGTCAGAGGGGAATCTCAATTGATAAAGTTTTTAACGGATAAAATTTATTAATAAATGAGCACAATTAAAATCAAACAGGTTAAAAGCGCAATAAAGCGTCCTGCAGATCAGAAAGCTACGATTAAAGCTCTTGGTTTTAGAAAATTGAATCAAACTATAGAAAAGGAAGCTACCCCTCAAATTATGGGGATGGTGAACAAAGTTCAACATCTTATTCAAATTGTTGATTAATAAAAACTATTAAAATGAATTTAAACAATCTTACTCCTGCAGCGGGATCGATAAAAAAAGAGAAAAGAATTGCTCGTGGTCAAGGTTCAGGTCATGGTGGCACCTCAACAAGAGGTCATAAAGGAGCTAAATCAAGATCTGGTTACAAAACGAAAATTGGTTTTGAAGGTGGTCAAATGCCTCTTCAAAGAAGGGTTCCAAAATTTGGATTTAAAAACATTAATAGAGTTTCATACAAGGCAATAAATTTGGATTTGATTGAAAATTTAGCCTCAAAAGGAATTAATGAAATCAATCCAGAGGTTTTGAAAGCAAATGGATTAATTTCTAATAATGACCTTGTTAAGATTTTGAATCGGGGCGAATTAAAATCAAAAGTTTCAATTTCAGCACAAGGATTTTCTGCTGCCGCAATTAAGGCAATTGAAGACCTTGGAGGAACGTGTACAAAAATCTAACTATCTTTGCAAACTTTTAAATGAAACGTTTCATACAGAACATACAGAACATCTGGAAAGTTGAGGAACTCAGAAAGAGAATTCTCTTAACACTAGGTTTGATTTTGGTATACAGAGTTGGATCTTTTGTAATTATTCCTGGTGTTGATTATTATGCCTTAGCTTCGAAACAATCAAGTCAAAATACTTTAGAAACCTTACTTTCTTTATTTTCAGGTGGTGGTTTTTCAAACGCTTCGATAATGGCATTGGGTATCATGCCATACATTAGTGCTTCAATTATTATGCAGCTTCTCGGTATGGCTGTTCCTGCCGTTCAGAAAATGCAAAATGAAGGAGAGTCAGGCAGGAAACAAATAAATAATTACACGAGAATTTTAACAATTGTAATTTGTATGCTTCAAGCTCCTAGTTATTTATCGCTGTATGTTGAACAAAAAGGAGCAATGCCTGCAGATGCCAGTACGTTTTGGTGGGTTCAAACTATTTTATTGTTAATATCAGGATCAATGTTCGCTGTTTGGTTAGGTGAACGCATTACTGAAAAAGGAATTGGTAATGGAATTTCTTTACTTATAACAGTTGGTATTCTTTCCAGATTACCTGGTGCATTTTTCGCTGAATTTGGTAAATCAATTGAAGCTGGTAATCTAATTAAATTAGTTCTAGAAGTGATTGGATTTATGTTGGTTGTGTTAGCAACTATTCTAATAGTTCAAGGTGTGCGAAGAATACCTTTAAATACCGCTAAGAAAATCGTCGGTGCGAGAGGAGCAGATGCAACTGGTGCGAGAAGTTATCTTCCAATAAAGGTAAATGCAAGTGGAGTAATGCCTATTATTTTTGCTCAAGCAATTATGACAATACCATTGATGATTTATTCAAGTGCAACTGATTCAGGATTTATACAAAGAACTTTAGGTGATGTTTACGGGCTAAGCTACAATGTTTTGTTATGTGTATTGATAATTGTCTTCACATACTTTTACACAGCGATAATGATAAACCCTAGTAAAATTGCCGATGATTTAAAGCGAAGCGGTGGTTTTATACCAGGTGTAAGACCGGGTGAGGAAACTGCGTCACATATTGACAATGTTGTTTCACGTATAACTTTTCCTGGATCATTATTTCTTGCTTTAATTGCAATATTACCTTCAATTGCAAAGTTGGTTGGTATTAATGATGGTTTTGCAATGTTTTTTGGTGGAACCTCAATATTAATTATGGTTGGTGTTGTTTTGGATACTTTACAACAAATTGAAACCTATCAGTTAAATCAACACATGGATGGTTTGATGGAAGGAACAAGAGTAAGGGGAAGAAGACAACCAAATGAGCTATCAGGATTTTAATTATGGCAAAACAATCGTCAATAGAACAAGATGGAGTCATTATCGAAGCATTGCCAAATGCAATGTTTCGAGTTGAGTTGGAAAACGGACATGTTATTACCGCACATATTTCAGGAAAAATGAGAATGTTTTATATTAAAATATTGCCTGGAGATAGAGTGAAAGTTGAAATGTCTCCATATGATTTAACAAAAGGAAGAATATCTTTTAGATATAAATAAAAATAAGGAAAATGAAAGTAAGAGCATCAGTTAAGAAAAGAACGGCAGATTGCAAAATCGTTAAACGTAAAGGAAGAGTTTACGTTATTAACAAGAAGAACCCGAAATTAAAACAACGTCAAGGTTAATTAGTTAGAATATGGCACGTATTGCAGGTATTGATTTACCAAAAAACAAAAGAGGGATTATTGGTCTAACATACATTTATGGTATTGGACGTAGTACATCCAAAAAGATTTTAAATAGCAATGGTATTGATGAAAATATCAAAGTACAAGATTGGAACGATGATCAGCTTGCAGCTATTCGTAATGCAATTAACGAAATTAAAACTGAAGGTCAACTTCGTTCTGAGGTTCAATTGAATATCAAACGATTGATGGACATAGGTTGTACACGTGGAATTCGTCACAGAGCTGGTCTACCTCTTCGTGGTCAGAGAACGAAGAATAACTCAAGAACTAGAAAAGGTAAGAGAAAAACAGTTGCTAACAAGAAAAAAGTGACTAAATAATAAATAGTTATGGCAAAATCAAACCAAAAGAAGAAGAAAAATGTTAAGGTAGATGCCGCTGGAGAAGCTCATATTCAAGCGAGTTTCAACAACGTAATCATCTCATTAACTAACAATGCTGGTCAAGTGATTTCGTGGTCATCAGCAGGTAAAATGGGTTTCAAAGGTTCAAAAAAGAATACGCCTTATGCTGCCCAAATGGCTGCTGAAGATGCATCGAAAGAGGCCCACGACTTCGGACTACGTAGAGTAAAAGTTTTTGTGAAAGGTCCAGGAGCTGGAAGGGAATCAGCTATACGTGCTATTCACAATTCAGGAATTGAAGTAACAGAAATTGTTGATGTTACTCCGCTTCCACACAACGGTTGTCGGCCACCTAAAAGAAGAAGAGTTTAATTTTTATGTTTAACCGAGGAAATTAATCATCGAAGGAATGCCTTAATTCATGATTCCTCAAAATAAAAAAAGATATGGCAAGATATAGAGGTCCAAAGTCGAAAATAGCACGGAGATTTCGTGATCCAATTTTTGGCCCAGATAAATCATTGGACAGAAGAAATTACGGCCCCGGTCAAC
>Ga0194116_10008082_pt1 | contig 10725 bp, 9 predicted proteins | sample TA2MahsurfametaG_4_FD_148617 | JGI IMG/M metagenome (GOLD analysis project Ga0194116, IMG submission 148617) | Freshwater microbial communities from Lake Tanganyika, Tanzania - TA2015008 Mahale S9 surface | ecosystem: Environmental > Aquatic > Freshwater > Lake | place: Tanzania: Lake Tanganyika... | reverse complement strand
CCCTCGCTGGGCTTCCATTACGATTACTAACTTTTGTTCTGAGGAAAAGAGTCTCCTTGTCTTACGACGGATCTCTTTAATGAAGTTCTCTGTAGATTGTTTTGGCTTCTGTTCCATGTCATTATTGGTTTAATTGTTAATGATGGAAACACTCTACTAATTTAGACTATATCTTGTCCACTTTATGCTGACGATTTACAGAAAGATATCACTTTTCTGTGCAGCGAAAATGATTGTATCATTTTCTGCACAAAAAAAACTTTTCCCATTATTTAAAAAAATTTGTGGCATTTATCTATTTTATTCAATCCTTAATAGTATTCTTTACTAGTACCTTCCTAATACTATTTAAATAAGCTCTAGGAAGATCAGGCCTTTATACGCCTATTTTAATTTACGAGATTTGAAAATATTCGGATCATCGCTTTCACTCCTTCCCTGAAAGGTGTTTGTGGTTTCCAACCAAAAGCTGTTTCGAAATTCCCCGTATCAACTACAAAGTTTCTTTTTTCAATCGGGTCTGCATTTTGAGGCCAGTCTATCTTACTAACAGCTACCTCTAGTCCTGATATTTTAGCAACTTCCTCGGCTATGATTTTAAACGCCTCATAAACTGTAATACTACTTCCGGATGCAACTACAAAAGATTTACCGCTAATACCGTGCACTACTCCTCCAAGTAGAAAACAATTCACTACATCATCGATATAAACATAATCACGTAAATAATTTCCATGCCCATATACTTTTATATCTACTCCCTGCAACGCTTGTTTTGTAAGTCGATTTACAATACCTCGGTCATCGGAAGCACATATTGCCGCACTGGGGCCATATACATTTGCAAGGCGCATACTAACACTCTCCAACAGTTGTTGAGAATTGGCAAGTTTTAGTTCATTTTCTGCAAATATCTTGTGAAGATCATAAACCGTAGTAGGTTCCGGAAGGGTGTGTTCATCAACAGGAAAGATTTCCGGGAAACCATATAATGTTGCGGTTGATGCATACACGACCCTTACTTTTTTACCTTTTATTTTCGCAGCCCTGATAAGATGCATCACAGGGAGAACAGAGGAAACAAAACTTTGTTCCGGGTTGTTCGCAGCGGTATAAACGCTGGTATTCCCTGCCAGATGAAAAATAATATCGGCAAAGTCAATAATCTTTTCCCAAATACCATACTCACTAATATTTCCCTGTAAATAACTGATATCAGCTGAAGGCGATTTCTCTCTACGGCTGACTCCAAGTATTTTAACATCAGCATATTTCAGCGAAGAAATCAAAGCGCCTGCAATGTAACCGTTGCAACCGGTGATAACGATTTTCTTACTGGAATAAAGATTAGCAAGTTCTTCAGTCATTATATTTTTTCGAGTAGCAAATGAAGTGTTTGATTTATACGGTACTTTTCAGGAAAATTATCCATTGGTAAAACATCATCAACCCCGTTACGTTTCGACGTGACATATGATTTCATAATTAGCTGGTATCCCAGTTCTCTTAAAACTGTAAGATATTCATCAAGATTGAAGAACCAATGTTTCATCTTACTATCATAATAGTTTTGTATCGTAACAAATGTAGGAACATTACCTGCAAACACATCAGACAATAATATGTATTTAGGCTTGAAATATGTAATTTTTATTAAAAATTCTTTCCAAGGTTCAATATACTGCAAAGCTGAAGCTGAATGCACTAGATCAAAACTACCTTCTGATGGTAATTTAGAGAGATAAGAAACTTCTCCATTTTTGTATATTTTTTTTAATAACTCACATACCTCTGGAACCTCAACAATAGTGTAATCGATATTTGATTTTTGTATAGGAATACTTTCCATAAGAGTCATATATCCGATACCAAGTCCACCACCAAAATCAAGTATTCGCAAAGGCAAATATGATTGTTTTGAGAACATCATTGCTACAACTGGTGGAAGCATATTGCTTCTTTGTTTGTAAAAACCATCAATTGGCTTTCCATTATTCAGAGAATCAAGACATTCTTTAGCTGCATTGAAGGTACGTTCGATGTAAATATCGCCACCGAAACCCTTTCCGGTTACAAATTTGTTTGCTTCTTCGAATGAGTCGTAAATCCCCTCCCAAATATTGAATTTGTTATTCATTTTTATTATTGTTATTCTTTGGCTGGAAAATGAGGTAAATTATCTTTTGTCAATTCCTTCAATTTCGAAAAAGATGCATCCCGTATTGCGATCTTTGGATCCGTTATAGGCCATACAATATTTATATCAGGATCATTCCAGATTACTCCCCCTTCATCCTCGTGGTCGTAGTATTGCGTTACTTTATAATGTAAGTCTACCACTTCACTCAAAACACAATAGCCATGAGCAAAACCTGGCGCTTGGTATACTTGTCTTACATCAGTGTCACTCAACTCTACACCGTGCCATTTACCAAATGTGGGTGAACCGGGTCTGATATCTACGCCAACATCAAATATCCTACCGCGAAGAACCGTTATAAGTTGTGCCTGAGGTCTTTTTACTGTAAAATGTAATCCTCTGACTACTCCGTATTTTGATCTAGACTGATTATCCTGTACAAAATGATCAGTAATTCCAGCTTCACAGTAACGATTTTCCTGATAGGTTTCAAGAAAGAAACCACGCTCATCTTCATAAACAGAGGGATTTATTATCAGAAAACCTTCTAGTGGTGTTTTGATTATTTCCATTACAGAAGATTAAGCGATATGTACATCTGGAACATACAAAATCCATTTACCACCTTTCTCTACAAACTGTTGTTCTTTCGCCATGATTTCTTTTGCGTGATTGTATGCGAACAATACTGCGTAATCTGGGTAGTTATTCCTAAATGTTTCTGTTGGTTCAATAGGGATGTGCTTACCAGGACTGACCTTTCCTTGTTTAATTGGTGTATTGTCGCATATGAATGATATAAGCTCAGGTCCAATATCTGAGTAATTAAGGATGGTTGTACTTTTTGAAGTGGCACCATATCCAGCAATTGATTTACCTTCCGATTTCAATTTTTCCAGCAATCCTTTAAGCTCTAGTCTTGATAACTCGCAGTTTTCCCTAAAACGTTCATAAGTCTCAGCTTTATCGAGACCAAGATCTTTCTCTTTCTGCATTTGCTTAAGTGCTCTTTCAGATATTTCCCTCACGTCTTTATGACCAATAATATAACGCATGGAGCCACCATGGGTTTCTTGAGGCATAATATCAATTACTTCCATACCATATTTACTAAAGATATAATTGATAGATGCTACAGAGAAAAGGAAAGTGTGCTCATCATATATCTGGTCGTAAGATGTTTTTTCAATCACATCACCAATGTAAGGATCTTCGAAAATTACGATACCTGTCTTTTTAATAAGTTTACTGATACCGGCTACAATAGAATGAAAATAAGGAATATGGCACATAACATTCGCAGCTATAAAGGCATCTGCCTGGCCATATTCTGCTACAATTTTTTCTGCAAGTTGTTCATCAAAAAATTGTACTACGGTATTTATCCCACGTTCTTTTGCAACATTTGCAACATTTGCGGATGGTTCAACACCTAAATGGCGAATTCCCCATTCCTTAAAGTTGTTAAGCATAATACCATCATTACTGCCTATCTCAACAACAAAAGAATCTTCGCCTTTTAGAAATCGAGTTTTGACATCTTCTGCGAACTCACGAAAATGTCCTTTCATAGCTTCTGAAGTTCCAGAAAAAAATGCATAATTTTCATTAAACATCATATGCCTGTCCGGCGTTTCGATAAGCTGTACCATATTGCATTTAGGGCAATGCGCTACCTGCATATGAAAGAAATACTCATCGGTAGTTCTTTCTTTATTCAAAAATCCATTAGCTATAGGCTGATTACCATAAGATATAAAAGATTTGATATCTGAATTACAGATTAAACATTTATTCATAATTTTCTCTTATTAATTTGTTTGAAAAAAACAATTGATTTTATTTGACACTCGTTCAACTTCTTCAATAGATAGATGAGGGCCCATCGGTAAACTAAGGCAGGTTTCAGCAATTTCTTCTGCGATAGGAAAATCGCCTTTACTGTAACCTAAATCTTTGTAGGCCTTTTGCATATGAGGTGGTACTGGGTAGTGAATCATTGTACCTATATTTTCTGACAAAAGATACTTCTGCAGTTCATCACGCCGTTTTGTACGTACAAGGTAAATATGGTAGACAGATGTGCATCCTTCTCCCATCATTGGCAATACAAGATCACCTGTACCTGTAAGTAGTTCATTATACTTAGTAGCCAAACGATTTCGTAATTCGTTTTCTGCGTGTAAGTGTCTAAGCCTTATACGTAAGAATGCAGCTTGTATTTCATCCAACCGTGAATTATAACCTTTTTCTTCATTATAATATTTAATAGCAGAGCCATAATTACGTAACATTTTGATATGCTCTGCTATAAAAGCATTATCAGTTGTAACGGCACCCCCATCACCAAGCGCTCCGAGGTTCTTTCCTGGATAAAAGCTCGTTCCATTTACGGCTCCAAAAGTCCCAGCCATTTTACCTTCGCAATTAGCTCCTTGTGACTGAGCATTATCTTCGATAAGAATCAGTTTATGTTTATCACATATCCTTTTTATTTTACTAAGTTCAGCAGACTGACCATAAAGGTTCACAGCCATTACTGCTTTTGTTTTTGGAGTTATAGCGGCTTCAATAAGATCAGGGTTAATATTATATGTTTCGATCCTTGGCTCAACAGGTACAGGTATGGCGCCTACTTGGGAAACTGCTAACCAAGAGGCTATATATGTATTTGATGGAACTATAACCTCATCTTCATTAGATACACCTGTTGCACGCAATGCTAATGTAAGTGCATCTAGCCCATTTGCTAGACCAATAACATGCGAAACTTTTGAAAAAGTTGCATATTCTTCCTCGAATTGCTTCACTTCATCTCCTAAAATTAACCAGCCTTTTTCAATTACTTTTTTACAAGAAGTAACGTACTCAGTTAAATATTTTGCATTTATCTTTTTTAAATCAAGGAATTCAATTGGCATAATTAGATTAAATAATTTATTTTTTTTTGAATTATTTTGTAAAATGATATAATAATAAACAATATTAAACTTTATTTATGGATTTACAACAAAAAACTGATCAATATATTAAGCTGCTATTTTTTGATTAAAGTATTCAAACTGTTAAAGAGTCATATGCTTCAAATAAGCATGCTTAAATTTTTTGTTGTTCCAAATTTCTATAAATTCAAATATTGCAATCTTTGTCTCGGTTATTGCCTTAAATAAAGAATGACATAAAATTTCAGATTTGAATATTTTAAAGACGTTTTCAGCCAAAGCATTGGCCCATCGGTTTCCATTTATGCTCATAATCTGGATAATGTTGTGACGGCATAAATAAGCTCTGAATTGATTACTGTTATTTTGGACGCCACTGTCAAATTGAAAAATCAGTTAAAACGCATTGACAGCTCTGCTCATTATTGCCATTTTATACTGCTATTACAGTTGACTCTGCATCTATACCAAGGCTTCATAAACCATCTAATTATCTTTCTGTCGTAGAGATTCAAGATAATGGTTAGTAATAACCACCCTTGGAGAGTTCTGACACCGGTGATGTCCGGCACGCATTTCTGTCTCTTCTTTTCCGCTGTAAAATCCCTTTCCAGAAGATTTTTGGATATGCTAAATGAATAATTTGAATCAGTTGTTACAACTTTGAATTTCTTGTAAATAATACTCGTAATCTAAATTTTCTTCATGATTCTTGCTACTCTGGGACGTGATACGAAGATCCCCCAATCCCTAAGTTTATTGTAAGTTTTAGGCTGACAGAACGGCTCTTGCCCAGTTTATTCAAGGATTTTATATCTTCGTTTATGACTTTGTTTTCCATGGCTTTTTTGGAGGACTTACGGTTTAACCATTCATAGAAACCGCATCTAATGATTCCTAAAACATGACAAATCTTCTCACAAGCAAATCTTTCCTAATTATCATTTATGAATCTGAATATTTGTTGTCGCTTCTAGAGAAGATGCTTACTGTCATTTTTAGAATAACACGTTCAAAATCTATGCTTCATTCAAGGCTTTCTTCAGCACTGAGATTTCACCCTTTTCTAGGGTAAGAATAGGATTCGCGTTACCAGATAAGTGGGGCTGTTCGCTTACAGAAAATTCTCTGCTACAACGTCTATTAAAATCAGAACAAATATCAAGTTTTCCCTCTAATTTCAGTAGCTATTTTCTTTTTACAGTATAATTTAACAAACATTAACTTGAAGGATTTATCGAATGACTTTCTATTTTTAAACTGTCTGATTTTTTTGGGAGCTTACAGATTAGATCTTTAATTTTCGCAATCTTTATGGTTAATTTTAAACTTTAGCTTTAAATTTTCAAAATTATAATTTAAAGTAGATAGTTGATTAATTCAGTTTTATGGGATGCTTACAGGATTATATTTTTCCAAAGTAGTTAGGCCAAATACTTCCACATGATCCAGTTCTATCAGTCAATCAAATAGTAGAATTAAGCATTTCAATATGGTTCTTAATTTTGTATAGATTAAATAAGTATACATATACCCAAAAGGAATTAATTTAAAAAGAATGTATTCGTATTTTTAAAATATTAATTATATAATACTTAAAACATACTATTGATCCCTATCTGCATAGTATCTTAATGAAATTTTAAGACCCTCTTCAAAATTTATTCTGGGATTATATCCACAAAATTTCATGATTTTTTCAATACTAGCCTTAGAATGTTTAATATCTCCTTGTCTATCTTCACCGTAAATTGGTTCAGTATTTATATTACTATAATTTTGCAATAATTTTATGACGTTATTTAAAGAAAACTGATTTCCGCATGCGACATTAAAAATTTCATGTTTATTAATGTTATCTTTCAAAAGCATTCTAATATTTGCCTGGATAGCGTTTTCTACAAAGGTAAAGTCTCTAGTAGTTTCTCCGTCTCCATTAATCGTAGGCTTTGTTCCAGATAAAAAATGTTTACAAAAAAGTGGGATTACTGCAGCATACGGATTTTCAAAGTCTTGCTTTGGCCCAAACACATTAAAGTATCTCAATCCTATAGTATGTAAGCCATAGGTTTTACTGAACACATCTGCATATAACTCATTCACTAACTTTGTAACTGCATATGGAGAATTAGGAGTTCCTTCCTTACCCTCTACCTTAGGTAGAATTGGACTATCACCATAGACACTACTAGATGCTGCGTAAACCATTTGTTTTAAAGATGTCGATTCTGTAGCAGCAAATAAAATATTCAGGAATCCACTTACATTTACTTCATTTGATGTTATTGGATCAGCAATACTTCTTGGGACACTACCCAAAGCTGCTTGATGTGATATATAGTCCATACCAAGAACAGCTTTTTTACAAGTATCTAAATCACGAATATCTCCTTCGATAAATTCAAAATTTGATAACCCAACAAAATCTTTGATGTTATCATAAAATCCATTCGACAGATTGTCAAGGACTCTTACATGACCAGCTCCATATTTAAGCAGGTACTCTACCAGATTAGATCCGATAAAACCTGCCCCTCCTGTTATTAAAAATTTAACTTTAGAAATATCTTCCTTGTGATAAGGGGTATTGTACAAGTTTGTATTAAACATATTCAATCAAATTAAAGTCTAGCGTCAATTAGAGATTTTTGAAATATTCCCTTTACATCATAGATCACACCTGAATCACATACTAAATTACGAATTGAAAGCCTTTTAAACTTCTCATGCGCAACTGCTAAAATAACGGCTGAATAATGAGATTGCTCTGGAATTTGTTTAAGAACCTCTATTCCATATTCTTGCTTCACATCATCGCAATTAACCCAAGGATCATGAACATCAACTTTAACGTCAAAACTCCTAAGTTCATTATATATATCGATAACTTTAGTATTCCTAACATCTGGACAGTCCTCTTTAAAAGTGAAACCTAGAATTAAAACTCTGGAATCAATTACTTTCAAATCTTTTCGCATCATCAATTTCACAACCTCAGTAGCCACATATTTACCCATTGAATCATTTAATCGTCGACCAGCAAGAATAATTTCAGGATGGTAACCTACTTCCTGTGCTTTTTGGGCCAAATAAAAAGGATCTACACCGATACAATGACCTCCAACTAATCCTGGTCTAAAGGGTAAGAAATTCCATTTGGTTCCTGCCGCGTCCAATACTTCTTGCGTATCTATGCCTAAAAGATTAAATATTTTAGATAACTCATTAACAAAAGCGATGTTAATATCTCTTTGGGAATTTTCAATAACCTTCGCAGCTTCAGCAACTTTGATAGAAGAAGCTTTATGAGTTCCAGCAGAGATCACAGACCTATACAAGTCATCTACAAAAGTCGCTACTTCAGGTGTAGAACCTGAGGTTACTTTTAGAATTTTAGTAACCGTATGTTCTTTGTCTCCAGGATTGATACGTTCCGGGGAGTAGCCTACAAAAAAGTCTTCATTAAATTTTAATCCTGAAATTTTTTCTAAAACGGGGACACATTCTTCTTCTGTCACACCTGGGTAAACAGTCGATTCGTAAATGACCACATCACCATTTTTCAAAACTTTTCCAATTGCCTCTGATGCTTTAAGCATCGGTGTTAGTATGGGTCTATTGTGTTTATCTGTTGGTGTAGGTACAGTAACTACAAAAATATTACATGAAGAAATAAGTGAAACAGCGTTAGTTATTTGTAATCCTCTTCCTCTTTTTTCGAGTTCCACCGAACTTTTGATAAGTACTTTTTGAAGTTCTTGATCTTCTACTTCTAATGTTCGGTCATGGCCTTTTTGCAGTTCATCTACTCTTTTGGAGCCAATGTCATAACCGATTGTTTTGTACTTTTCTGCAAAAGCTACTGCTAAGGGCAACCCAACATACCCTAGTCCGACAATAGCAATTTTGGAATTTTCTAATTTCATAGCTTAAAATTTTTTGCACACCAAACTGCGCACCAACAACCTTGATTTTGATTAATTTTTAAAGACTTAATGGAAAATTGCTTTTCAAAACAGCACTCATTATCAGCACTTTAACGATTTAAAGAGATTAACAAATACCTTTCGTCGGTCTGGACCACACTAATCAGAACAGCTTCAAGTTTGGTCGAACAAGCTCGTCCAAATCTTCACTAATTAACGAATATTTTATCTTACGATTAATGCGAATTTCTACGCGTTGTACGAGATCATCAATTACATCGGTGTAAACGTCGCCGACGAGGACTAATTCAATCGTTCCGGAATCGACACCGGAAGCATAGTCGCCGACTACATAAGCGGCCTCAAGGTCCCCGACCTTTTCGAGCACGCTCTCAATGAGCTGGTCAAAGCCGAGGTACTTCGATACCATCGATACCAGATCCGAATAAAACGGATTGGTCTTGTTCACATGGTAGACCACCTTTTGGCCTTCGCTGGCACTTGTTAACAATCCAGCCTCCTCTAATTTGTTGAGCTCGATGCGCACGGCATTGGTGGAATCGCCGAATTCTTCGGCCAAACCACGCAAATGACCCCGTGCATCGGGGTGCGTGAAGAACTTGAGCAAGAGCTTAAGGCGGGTCTTGCTTGTTATTAAAGAGGCTAGTATGGCTGTTGGTTTGTAGCTAGTTGCTAGTAACTGGTTGCCGTTTGGAACGGCTTCGCCCCGTCACCCACAGGTGCAGAAGCTCGGTTCCGCAAGTGAGTAACAAACTTGAACGCAAAGTACGGCGGGCCACGTTAACCCAACACTATGATTAAGTTCAAAGCACCTCAATAAATCCACATTTTAAGCAGGTGACCCGATTACACTGATCTACCCTGCTTGCCTTCAGGCAGAAGCCGTAATTTTGCCCCTATGAATGAAGCCAACCAGCCCCAAATCGACCCCAGCGACGAAATCAGCCTTGCCGAGTTATGGATCAAGGTGCAGTCTGTTGTTGCCTACCTGTGGCGGTTTAAGTTATTGATCGCCGCCGTGGGCCTCGCCTTTGCGGTGGGTGGCTACTTTAAGGTGAAGCTGGCTAAACCCAGCTACACGGCCTCGTTGACCTTTGCACTAGAGCAAGGTGGCGGCGGTGGTGGGCTGAGCGGCTTGGCGTCGCAGTTTGGGTTCTCGATGGGCGGGGGCGGCGAAGGCCTCGGGGGCGACAACCTCTTGTCGCTGATGAAGAGCCGCCGCATCGTGCAGGACGTGCTGCTGAGCCCGATTTCGGTGGACGGGGATTCGGTGCTACTGTTAAACCAATACGTCGCCTCAGACAAGAAGCTTAAGGTCAAGTGGGACTCGCTAGACTTGTACCCCATTGATCCGCTGAAGTGCTGCAGCCCGAGTCAAGATTCCGCCATTGGAACGGTAGTGAAGAGCGTGACTGAGAAGTCGCTTGCCGTGGCCAAAGTGGACAAAAAGCAGAGCTTTGTTACAGTCACCTACGAGGGTCACGACGAAGTGTTTACCGGCGCCTTCGTCGAGCTGCTGACGGCCAAGTCCACCGATTTTTATGTGCAGACCAAGATGGCCAATGCCCATGCCAACATTTCGAAGCTGGAGCAACGGGTGGATTCGGTTTCGGCCGAGCTGCAGGCGGCGATGGTAGGTTATTCCGCAGCCCAAGACCAGAATTCGTTCACGGTGCAGACCACAGCTAAGGTGCCC
>Ga0194116_10008075_pt1 | contig 10730 bp, 10 predicted proteins | sample TA2MahsurfametaG_4_FD_148617 | JGI IMG/M metagenome (GOLD analysis project Ga0194116, IMG submission 148617) | Freshwater microbial communities from Lake Tanganyika, Tanzania - TA2015008 Mahale S9 surface | ecosystem: Environmental > Aquatic > Freshwater > Lake | place: Tanzania: Lake... | reverse complement strand
TATTTTTATATTTAGTTAGAAAAATTAAGCTAAATTTAAAAAAATTTAATTTTTTCTAATCCATATGTCAATATATGAACGAATCAGTTATTGTTAGAAAAGACAAATTAAAATAAATAAACTACATCATTAATGAAGCTATTTGATTAATTGGCTCAACCTTATTTATTTTTAAATCATTAATCCCACTTTTTAATATAAATAGAATAAAATTATTTAAATCCCCAGCTTTTTAATATTAATTATTTAATTAAATTTAAATCATTATTTTTTTAATTTAGTTATTAAAAATATTAATTCAAAAAATTTATTCATTCATTTTTTTAAATGGTAAAAAAAGCAAATACTACTAAAGTCAAAGAAAATCTTACAACAAAAAAAGAAATGTATTTTAATAATTTAGGATTAAATTAATACTTGATAATAGGGCAAACGAAGAATTAAAGAAAAATCAGAAGAAGAATTCTATAGATTCACAAAAATCCCTACCTTCTCATGATGAAGAATTAGATGAAAGCGAAAACGAAATTTCGGAAATATCTGAAGAAAACGAATCAATGGAAATTGATGAGCAAAACGGAAATACTCATAAAAAGTCTAGAATTGCGCAAGCAAACAAAGATATAGAAGCTATGAATAATAATGATAAGGTAAAATTTCGATTTTTGAAATGATTATTTATATTTAATTTATTATTTTAATTTACTAATTTACGTCCTTTAATTTACTCTTTGAAATAAAAAACTTTAGAATACAGGTGTTATTTATATTGGTCATTTACCCTGGGGATTTGAAGAAAAAGGAATTAAAAAATATTTTTCTCAATTTGGGACAATTACAAGAATTATGATCCCTCGTAGTCGAAAAGTATAAAAATTTTGATCAAACATCTTTATATTTTTTGAATTATTATTTAGTATTTTTTCAACAATTATAAAAACTTTTATAATTATATTAGACTGGTAGAGTCAAAGGATTTGCATTTGTAGAATTCGATGATATGGAAGTAGCTGAAATAGCTTCTAAAACTATGAATAATTATATACTATTCGATAAAAGTTTGAAATGTTCTGTTGTTACAGATACTTCCAGATATAATCTATTATTTAAAAAATGCAAAAAAAAGTTTCAATTTTACAATAAATATAATCAATATTTATTCGAAAAAAACAAAGTAAATTAATTTTATCTCTTATAAAATTTAGATTTAATCATAATTTAATTAAACTGTTAGCCAAAATCCAAGGTTGAATTAAAAGACTATGTTAAAAGCTTACTTGAGAAAGAAGATAAAAAGAGAGAAAAAATTTCAGAATTAGGAATAAATTATGATTTCCCAGGCTATGTATATTTATTTTTATCTTGACATTATATAACAATTTAAAAATTAAAATTACAAAATTCTAATTTTAATAAATTGATTAATAGAAATCGCTATTGAAAATTGATAACAAATCTAACATAAAAAAAGAAACAATCTCTCAAAGTAAAGTTAAAAATGTCAATACAAAAGAAGATGCCATAAACAAAAAAAATGAAAAAATTCAAGAAAATGAAAAAAAAATTAAAAAGACTAGCGGGACTCCTCAAAAAGAAGCTGTTTCTGCTGTTACGGAAATTAAAGATAAATCAACTGACAAATCTCAAAGAAAAAAAACTGAAGATAAAAAAGTAGAAGAGAAAGTAAAAACTAAGCAAAATAAAGGAAAATGAAAAATAAACAAGGATCAAATTTAATATTTTGTTATACTTATATTAATTATATCAAAAGAAGTAAATTATTATGAATAATTAAATTTTATTTTTCATATTTATTGCTTATTTTAATAATTTCCAGACGAAAATTTTTTAAATATAAAAAATTAATTAATTATTTACAAAGCTGAAGATTTTTTAATTTTATAAGCTGATTTATTGTTGAAATTTACATTTATTTTTAATAGCTTTATTAATAAATTTCGTCTCTTATTTTAGACAAAATTTAAAAGTTATTTTTTTATTTTTAATCTTGAAAGGTGTGACTGAAAATATTGATATAATTTATTAATTAAATTGCAATTAAAAAAATTAAAAAATAAATAATATTGTTAAAAACAAACAATATGAATCAAATATTTTACTTTTTGATTTTTTTATTATCACAAATAATAAATTCACAAAGAAGTCGTGGAAGAGAACACACTTCAAATGATTATGTAAATTTATCAGTAAACAGGACCATAGATTTAATGAGTAGCGTTATTTCTATAAAAACAAAAATTTTACTAAAATCTCAAAAAGTTGACCCTATATATTCCTACAGGTATACAGTTGTAAAAAACAATAGCAAAAGTTTAATCAACATCCAAGCAAAATTAGTTAGTTCATTAAATGAAGATGAAGAAATAAAATTGAAAATTTCTAAGCAATCCTATGTAAATGATGAAAATTTCGATTTCTATGAAATTAACTTTAAAAATGAACCTATAAATCATGAAGAAGAAAGAATTATTATAATTGTCGAAGACTACTATGAAAGATTGGATATGCTTCCTAAAAAAATTACTTTGAGAGAAGATCAATACGTAGTTTTTAAAGATACTATTAATCATGTTTCATTTTATCAGACAAATTATCAAAATACGAAAATTTTGTTAAGAAAGGAGAAAACTGAAGTTATGTAAAAATATACTTTGATATTTTATGTTTCCTTAAATTTAATCGAGTTCAAATTCAATCTTCGAATTATATTTATTATTTGTAATGAAATAACTAAATTCCTAATCATTTTTAATAAAATTTTTATAAAATTTAATTTTACTTAGTGAATTTACAGAAAAATATGCTGTTCGACAAAAAAATAAAATCGATTATATTATTGCAACTCCAATTAAGCCTTTAGAGATGGAAAAACTTAAAATTCATTATGAATTTAATCATCCTTTGGCTATTTTAAATTATGCAGCTGCAACATATGAAGTTTCTCATTGGGGAAATATTGCAGTTGAAGAAAAATACCAAATAGAAAATATTGGAGCCAAATTAGAAGGGGAATTCGGTAGAGTAGATTATGATGATTATGGAAGATACGGAGGTAAAAATGCCATTAGAGATTTAAGAGCAAAATATCCTTTAAAGGCCTATGGATTATGGTACAGAGATGAAATTGGAAATGTTTCTACTTCAAATGCTGCAAGAGAAGTATAAATTTTTAAAATTTTTTTATAATATTTGGATAATAAATAAAATCTAAAATACATCTTTTTTTTACTTTAAATAAAAAATTTAAAATTTCCCATTAAATAAAATAATTTTAATTCATAATAGTGGGAATATGTTAGACTTGATTTAGAACCAAGATTCCCAATTATGGGTGGCTGGAAATCTAACTTCTTCACTGGTTATACACTTCCCACTAAATTTCACACAATGACTGATGGAAAAGATAATTATAATTTAAATTTAACTTTTGGTTTACCATATTCGGATATTATGGCAAGAAATTACACAATGAAAATAGTTTTACCTGATGGTGCTTCTAATATCAAAGTAAACAATGAATCAATTTTTAATTTTTTATATTAAATATTAATAAAATTTTAAAATATTATTTAATTTAAAACAATACTTAGTTAAGTCTTCCTCTTGAAAGGTATCACTTAGCTAGAGAAAAGTCTTTTTCCTATTTAGATTTATTCGGAAGACCTACTTTGGTAATTACAATGCAAAATGTTTATGACATTCATAGAGTTAATTTCACAGTTAATTACACATATAATTCAAGTTGGTTATTATTTAAACCTGCTCTTTTAGTAGGATTTTTCATGTGCCTATTTTCTACAATGATTTTATATTTTAGATTAGATTTGTCATCTAAAGTTGAATCTTCAAAAGTAAAAACAGAATAAGCTATTCTTAATAGTTTATCTACTATATCGATAATCATAAGCAATAATAATCATTGTTATTAGTAAATTAATATAAAATTGAATAATTAAAATATTGATTAAAACTTCTTCTATTTATTTTAATGCTTTATTAAAATTTGAAGAAACATTTATAAATATCTATTTTTCATTTTCTTTGAAAATCATTACTGAATAATTTAATTAATATTTAGCCTAGAAAAACTAACAAATATTAAGCGTTAATAAATTATTAGTTTCCAGATATTTAATTTAAGCTTTCTTAAGAATAATTTATAAGAATAGCTTTATATTCTCGATAAATAATTATAGAAATACATTTTAAATAATTTATGGAATTTTATGATTTATTTAATTTAAATTATGTTTAATTTTTTATTCGGTTAAATAAATAATTGGTAATTAAATATAGAAACTTGATTTATAAATATTTTTAAAGATAAAAATGAAAGGAAAATCAAAATCAAAGAAAATTTTGGATTCTACAAAGCCAAAAGTTTCTATTGAAAATATGTATAAAAAATATAAATCTCAAGAGTCATATTCTGAACTAAAGATTTTCACAAGGAATTTTCCAAATAAAATAAATGTCTCAAAACAGAATATTGTTGGAATAAGTCCTACAAATAATAATATGACAAATAACTCAAATACTAACAATAATAATTTATTAAATATAAATACAAACACAACAATATCGAATGAAAATAATCCGAATAAATTTAATAAAAAAGTATCTTTGAAGTTAAAAAATATTTATGAAACTACTAATTCTACTTCAAATAAACTTGTAAAAATGATTTCTCCGAATAATTTAAAATCAAACGTTTTTACTGGTAATAATAAAAACATTTATGAAAAATTGGAAAAGAATTCAAATTCTAAGAAGTTAATTTATCCAATAACAAATTACGAAAAAATTGGTAGCGAAGGAAATTTAAATAAAAATAAATTAACTGACAATTCATTCGATAATAACGAAATAAATTGTGAAAAAAAACTAAATTTTGTTGAAGAGTTTTTACAGCCTAAGTTGGACTCTAGTAGAAAAAATTTATTTAATGAAAACGAAAAAAAACAGAGTTTGAATTTTCTTGTTAATAATAAATCCAAACAATTAACGACTATTAATAATAATAAGAATATTCAATTAAATAACAAAATTTATTTGGATAAAACTCATAAGAACAACCACATAGAAATCAAATCGAGAAAAGATACTAATGATGCTAAAATTTTAGAAGTTGGAGCACTAAAAAATTCAAATAATTTCTTTACAAAATCAATTTGTGAAGCAACAGAAAGTTTTATAGAAAAAGGTGAAAAGAATTTAATCAATAATGTGCCAGATACTTTTGTTAGACAAACAGAAAATAGACTTATGGAAAAAAACTCTTCTAAAAACTTAATAAATATTAAAAATAAATTGCCTTATAATAATATAGATTATAACTCAAACAGTAATCATAAAACGATATGTAGTAATAATTATCATACAAATCCCTCAAAAATGAATTTAAATGAAAAATTTATCATCCAAAGCAAAAGAACAACTAATGAGAGAGAATATAAAAGTAGAAATATTTCAGATGATGAAATAATAGATACAGATAGCCAAATTGTGAATATTAAAGAAGAGGAGATTTTAAATGATAACTTAGAAATTGATTATAGTGGGTACGAAGATAACACTGATAGCCAGAAAACTCCAAAAATTAAATTGGGAAATACACGCAAAAACAATTATATAATCAAAAATTCTAATGAAAATGAAGCTTTGAATTCTAAATTAAATAAAACAAGTAGCGCGAATAAAATCTTGAATCAACCTTTAAATAAATTTCCTGATGTTGAGCTGACAAAAAATTTTTCAGATAAAATGAAAGAAATAACAAATTTAAATACAGAGAATAATAAAGAGTCTCAAAAAGAAGAAATTATCTTCTTAAGTCCTATTGAAAAATGTTACAAAAAATTACAATTATTTTCCAAAAAAGGAGATAAAGAATGCTTTTTGGAAACTTTATCAGAACTTTACTCTTTAGAAGGAGAAAAATTAAATATACATTTTATAGATGAGATAACCGGAAAGAATATTTTACATATTGCTTGTGAAGAGGGAAATTTAAAAATAGTGGAAATTTTAGTTAAACTAAATTTCAATCTTGATATGAAAACGAAAAATAAAATCTCAAAAAAAACTGCATTGCATATATCTTGTGAAAACGGCTATTTTGATATAAGCAAAATACTTGTTGAAAAAGGGGCAGAAATCAATTTAGTCGATGCAGATTTAAACTCTTCATTGCATATATGCGCATTAAATGGTCATGTTGAATTGTTCCAATTTTTATTGGAGAAATCTAATATAAAATATGATCTAAAGAATTCCAAAGGAGAAACTGCGTTTGATTTAATTTTCAAAAAGAGTGATTTAAATAAAAACAACAATGAAAAATTCAAGAAAATAATTAAAGATTTTTGTGAAAAAAATGATATAAAATGGAAATATCATGATAAAGAATATTTCACAGAATCCTCACCAAGAAAAAATGAGATTAGTAAAATCACCAATAATTCAAGTTCAAACAATAGTGGAAAGAAGATATCGAAATTCATAAAAGGTACAAATACAATTGGAAATAACTCAATTATAAATGAAAAAATTAGGCAAAGTGTTGAGTTTAAAAAAACAAACGAAAAGAATAATACAAGTAGTAATAACAATAGCAACAAAAAATCTTCAAAGGATTTAAACAGTGTTAGTAATATCATGAACAACTTAAATACAATTAACACGAGTAATGTGATTAGTGATCTTTCAACCAATATTAATAATTTTTCAAAGAAAGAATCATCAAATATTTCAAGCTCGCAATTTTCAAATTTTAAACTTAACTTTAAAAATTATAAAAAAACTAATCAACAGCTTTCAAATGTCAATTCAAATGTAAGCAATTCTCTAAATAATTTTTCAATAAAAAATTTATTAAATTCAAACGCTAAAAATTCGATAAAAAACAATTCAAGAAGAAAAGATGAAAAAGAGCCTTCAAATAAACTAAAAACCATAAATTTTAATATGGAAGATTTATCTAATTCAAGTAAATCTAACATTAAAGTAAATCAAAAAATTGATATTTCCCTTTCAAGCAATAATTTTAATTCAAATAATGTTAGTTCTAATTTTAAAAAAATCGAAAGTGCAGATAACATTTCTTCAGATATTAATAATTTTTCAAATAATTCAAATATAAACTCCAATGACTTTGATAATTTTTATGCTAATCTTGATAATTCAGATTGTTTGAAAAATTTAAATGATAATAAAAAAATTAGTGCATCTGATTTCATTTGTCATATGATATTAGGTAAAGGCAGTTTTGGTGAAGTTTATTTGGTGCAAGAAAAAGAAACTAATAAATTCTTCGCAATGAAATTGCTAAAAAAAGAAAAGATTATAGGTATAAGAATATTTTATTCTAGTTTGAATTTTAAACTATATACAATTTAAAATAGATTTTTTTAATTAACAAAAATTAAAGGTATGAATCTTATACGATATGCTCTTACTGAAAGAAATATACTCTCTATTACAGATCACCCATTTATAGTGAAATTACAATATAGCTTTCAAACTGCGGATAAATTATTTTTAATAATGGATTTTTGCCCAGGTGGAGATTTATCAGAACATCTTACATCTCAAGGAAAGTTTCGAGAAGACATTGCAAAAATTTACTTATGTGAAATTATTCTTGCAATCGAAGATTTACACAAAAAAGACATTATTTTTCGAGATTTAAAACCAGACAATATTGTTCTAGATATTGATGGTCATGCATTATTGACTGATTTTGGTTTAAGTAAAGAAGGTGTTTATGATAATAAAGGAGCTAAGTCTTTTTGTGGGTAAATTAAAAAAAATTATTATTTTAAAATTAAATAAAATTTTTAATAATTGTTAAATCGATTCGAAAGTATTAAAAATAACATTATAACATTTTTAAAAATTTAGTTCTATAGCTTATTTGGCACCTGAAATGCTTGCAAGAGCTGGACATGGAAAATCAGTAGATTGGTATTTACTCGGTGTTGTTTTTTATGAGATGCTTGTTGGATTACCTCCTTTTTTCAATATAAATAAGTAAATAAAAATAAAGTTTATTTTTTATTAATTAATTGGCTACCCAATAAAATTATTTTCTACTCATAATTTAAATTTGATTTTGAAAACAAAAATATTCTTTTTCTGTAGAGAATTTTTATAAGATGGCTAATTAAATAAACCTTGCAAATAAACTTTTTTTATTTAAAACATAAAATATAGAGAAGAGCTTTTTAAAAATATTGAAAATGGAAAAATAACTTATCCTGAATTCATTAGCTCTAGGGCAGCAGATTTATTAAAGAAAGTATTAAATGTTTTATTATTTTATTATATTTATTTGAAATAAAATTTAATTAATATACAAGCTTTTGATTAAAAATCCTTCTCTAAGACTTGGCTCAGGTAGAACAGATGCTGAAGAAATAAAAAATCATCCATATTTTGAAGATGTAAATTGGGAAAATGTTTACAATAGGTAATACTTTTTAATTAAATTTAGAAAATTAAATCCTCCTAAACCCAAATTGAAAACGAAAATTAATGACATTTTGAATAATAACAATAAAAATAATGGCATACTCGATCAGAATTTAATAAATAATCTTTCTTTTCTAGAAAATGAAGTAGATGAAGATTCCAAAAAATTAAATCATATCGAAAATTGGTCATTTATCAAGAAATAATGATTATTTTTAAAAAATGTTTAATTAAAACTTTTAAATATTATAAAAAAATTCAGTTGTAAATTTGATAAAAAATTATATCTATTTAAAATTCAAGATGTTTCTCTTCATTTTGATTAAATTTACTTATATATAATATTTTTTTACTACAATATCTTATAATTAAAACCTATAAAAAGTGATTTAAACTACTATAAAAAAATTATCTATCCTATTTATAATTCTTAAATTAATAAATGATTCAAAATAATCAATAATATTTTTGAAAAATGACTTTATTTAGATTTTCTAGAATAAATGTATTCGTATATTCTTAATTATTGTTTTCATTTGATTGTGATATTCTCTCATTCAAGTCCATTTCTATTGGTTCTAAGTTATATTTTAAAAGATCAAATAAGTGTTTATTCTTTCCAAAAAGAATTTCCTTAAAAAACTTATTATCTTTTACTAAATCTAAATAATTAAATACATTAAAAAAATTATTCAAATTGTATTCATAAAATTTATAATTTTTGTAAATTTCATTTTTAAGAACTTTTTTTTAAGATCTGATATTGAATTTCTTTCACATATATTTATCAGGTTATTAGAAAGCTTATTTTTTTTTATTTCATTAATTTTATTTTCTTTTAAATTATAATTGCTATTATTAACATCAAAGCAATTATCAGCGCTATTGCTTTTTAAATTATTATTAATTGGAGGTAAATTTTTATTCGGTCTCTGTTCATTTTGGGAATTAATTTTATGAATTTTACTATTATTGTTTTTCAACGATTTATTTATTTTCTTTTTACATAAACTTTTCAATTCATAAATAAAATATTTTAAGAATGATAATTTCTTTTTTATTATTTTATTCCTAGAGTCTTTCGCAAGAATGACAATCTCTTCATTTTTGTTCTGATGTTTAGAGAAAGCATTTAAATTGGAATGATTTCTATCAGTTTTATTATTATCTGTATTATTCTCATTTTTATAAATCAAATTATTTATATTATTTCTATCATATATATTTTCGGGATCTGCTTTGGATTTAATTGGAAGAATATTCTTTAATTCATTTTCAGATAATTTTCTGCCAAAATTTCTCATAAAGTTTTCGTTATTATTATTTTCTTCTTTATAGAAATTTTCCTTTTCGAATCTATTTAAATGATTATTATTTTTATATGGATTATCTAACGAATTCATTTTAAAAACAATATTTTTTTGAGAAGAAATAAAATTCGGAATGTTCTTTGTTGTATTCGGAAATTTTTGATTTTTATCATTTTTTAAATCTTCATCATCTGGATTATATTTTATATTCCCTAAAATATTATTTTGGTTATTAACATCATTTTTATATGATTGAGTAACTGCATTCTGAAAATGTTCAAAGTTGTGATTCTTATTATCAAATTTAATAATTTCATTAATTCTGTTTCCTTCATTATTAATATTCAAAGATTTTTCTATATGAGATGAATTTTCGTAAAATTTTTTTGGGGTATTATGTATTTTTGTTTCAAAAAAATTATTTATTTTTTTTTTATTTAAATTTTGATTTTCATTTGATATATTCCTTTGATATAATTTATTTTCGAATAGATTGACTGTCTTTATAAAATTTTTATCTTGAAATTTTTCTTCATTTATTTCTTTTTCTTCACAAAATTCAAACCTTTCCAATAGAAATAAATTTTTTGACACATTCTCAATATAATAGTAAAAAAAGTTTAATACTATTAGTAGAATTTTAGCAAATCCACCTACATTTGCTAGAACCTCTTGTAATTTACTATAGCTCCTGCTGAATATATCTTCTTTTCTTCCTAAATAAATGAAATGTGTATATAACAAATCTTCTTTAATCTCATCTTTCAATGAAAAATCTTGCTTGATAATATCATTGGAATAATAAGTAGATTCTTTTCTATGAGAAAATAGCCATCCTACATCACTATCAATTGTAATCCTTTTGAATATTTGTACTGATCTCTTTAGTATATTGAGATCAAGCATTTCGTATTTATCTATCAAATA
>Ga0194116_10008071_pt1 | contig 10735 bp, 5 predicted proteins | sample TA2MahsurfametaG_4_FD_148617 | JGI IMG/M metagenome (GOLD analysis project Ga0194116, IMG submission 148617) | Freshwater microbial communities from Lake Tanganyika, Tanzania - TA2015008 Mahale S9 surface | ecosystem: Environmental > Aquatic > Freshwater > Lake | place: Tanzania: Lake Tanganyika... | reverse complement strand
TGGAATTTTTTAAATGATAGTATGAAAAATTTAATTAATTCTTCATATGGTAAATTTTTAGTAAGAAATAACAAAATAGTAAATAATTTTTACTATGAACCATTCAATTCAAAATTTAAAAATGATGATAAATATATAGATAATGTAAGAGGTAAATTAAATCTAAAAAATATTTACAATATTGCTAAATCTTTATCTCATAGAGATTTAGCAAGTTGGAACGAAGAAGTATTAAATAAAAACTATGTTTCATTAGATTTAATTTCAAGAAGAGAATATTTTGGAAAAATATTAGATTTAATTGATATAAGTATTTGGATAAATTTAAATTCAAATTTGGCAAGACAAATACAATATCCATTTAATTATAATCAAAAAATAAATGAAATAACTAATGCATTTAGATATACATTTCTAATATTAGTTGTAGAAGAATTAGTTTCTTCTGGATTAATTAATGAATTCAAACCAAATCTAAATATAACTAACAAACAATTATTACCAAAAGATACAAATTCCAAAAAAAAGAAAATTAAAGAATTAATCAAAGAACTATTTAAAAATAATAAAGAAGATTGGCTAGACTCATATTATTACCTAAATAATGATAAATTTAGAAATTTAGATAAAATTAGAGTTGAAAAGAAAAAAAATACTGATATTAATAATAAATATAAAGAAGTAGAGTATTTTGAATATTTAGAGGATCAAGAATGGCCTACTTTTTATGCAATGGATTGGATAAGTCAAATTAATTTTTTTCAACATTATATTTATCATCAAGTTTTATACGTTACTGGTGCTACTGGACAGGGAAAAACAACTCAAGTACCAAAATTATTATTATATGCTCTTAAAGCTATTGATAATAAACCAAATGGTAAAGTTGCATGTACAGCACCACGTATTCCTCCAACTGTTGATAATGCAACAAGAATTTCAACAGAAATGGGTTTACCAATTGAACAAGTAACAAATAATTCAACTGTTAAAAATAGAACAAATAATTATTTTGTGCAATTTAAACATCAATATGATTATCATACTAATGATAAAATTTCGGATAATTATTTAAGAATAATGACAGATGGTACATTATTAGAGCAGTTAAAATCAAATCCAACAATGTTGAAGAAAATACAGATAGAATCAAATGAACAATATATAAATGATAATATTTATGATATTTTGATTGTAGATGAATCACATGAACATGGTACTAATATGGATTTAATAATAACTCTAGGTAAACAGGCATGTTATTTAAATAATACTGTTAGATTAATTATAGTTTCAGCAACAATGGATGACGATGAATATATATATAGAAGATACTTTTCACAAATTAATGATTATTTATTATATCCAATAAAATCTCCAATAGAATATCCATTAGTAAATAAAAATTTGTTATTAAATCCACTATACATGGATAGAAGATACCATATTTCACCCCCAGGAGAAACAACACAATATCAAGTAACTGAATTTTATTTAGATTATGATATTATAGAAAAGGATGAAGAGACAACAGCAAATAAAGCTCAAGAATTAGCATATCAAAAAATTTTAGAAATATGTAATAAATCAGTTATTGGTGAAATTCTATTTTTTGCAAATGGTATGAGTGAAATTAAAAAAGCAGTAAAACATTTAAATAAAATTCTTCCTGAAGGAAATGTTGCATTACCATATTATGCAAATTTAAATCCAATCTACAAAGAAATTATTTCTAAAATAGATATTAAGATTTCACAAATTAAAAATAAACGAGAAAATATTTATGAAGAATGGGATATAAATTATATTGAAGATGCTTCAGTACAAAATGATATTTATAAAAGAGCTATAATTATTGCCACTAATGTTGCTGAAGCATCAGTAACTATTCCAGGATTAACATATGTAGTTGATAATGGTTATTCAAAAGTGAATATATATGATAAAGAATATAGTTTAAATAAATTAGAAGTTCAAAAAATTTCTGAATCTAGTAGAACTCAAAGAAAAGGTCGTGTAGGTAGAATAGGTGATGGTACAGTTTATTATATGTATAAAAAAAATGCAAGAAAAGATATAAAACCAAAATATAAAATTACATTAGAAGATTTAACACCAACTATATTAGGACAATTAGCATTCAAAAATTTAGAAGATATTAATAAGAGTAATATTGATAATTTTAGTAAATTAATTGTATCATTAGATGTTAATCCTAATGTTTTTAGTGGTTTATTTTTTAGTTCATCACAAAGAATAACACTAAATGGAAATCCTATTGATAATAACTATACATTTACATCGGGATTATACAATGTCTATAGAGAAAATTATTTTATTTTAAATACAAAATTAGATGATATTTATTTTGATATTCCAGATAATAATAATATGTCAGAATGTTTTTTTATATTTAACAATGGTCAAATCTTTAGTAATTTATTAGACATGAGAGGTAACTTTTATTTAATACACCCATTTGAACAAGATATTAAAAGAAATATTTTGAACAATATTATTAAATATAAAAATATAAATACTATGATTATAAATATCATAGAATTCAAATATTTAATATCTAATTTATTTTCATATGGTTTAATAGTTGATTATAAAGCTAATTCTTTGTACAATAAATATTATGATTTTGTGTCCTTAGATCGTGAATGGGTAAAAACTGAATTAGGGGTAAAAGTATCTTCAATTATTAGTAAATTTGAAGAAATAACTATATCTGATGCAATAACATTATTAGCAGCTAGTTCCATGGGTTGTTTTAATGAAGTATTAGAAATAAAAATATTATTAGAAACTATTCAATTTGATTTAACTAAATTAGCATTTAGTGATAAAAAATGGAATATATTTAGAGATATTTATAAAAATCCAAAATTTAATTCAGATATTATATTTTTATATGAAATTATTAAAAAATTAAAAAATAATTTTATTAATTCATTTACTTTTATATCTAATCAATCAAAAATAAAAAATATATTATTATTAGAATTTGATAAAAAATTAAATGAATTTAAAAAATTAAATAATAAAAATAAAGAAATTCCGAAATTATTTGATGGTGAACTATGGAATAAATTAAAAAATATTAAAAATAATGGTGAATTACAATCTAAATATAAAGATATTTTTAAAAAAGATAAATCAATAGTTCAATTAATTTATAAAGATAAAAAAAATATTTTTAAATGGGCTGATTCTAATTATTTAAATTCAACTATTATTAATGATTTTATTCAAAAACTTATAAAATTATATTCATCAAAAATAATTTTTGAAGATAATAATTTGTTTAATTTCATAAATGATAATAATACTAACTTTATGAAAATATTAACAACTGGAACATTAGAAGAAAAAATTATAAGATCTTTTATTTATGGTAGACCATGTCAATTTACATACTCTATGAAAAAATCAGGTCCTCCAAGTTCAATCATTAATTTTTTTATTATTCCAGTAAAATTTAAAGAAACTTTAGCAGAATTATCAAATGAATTAGTTTTTTATATTAATTATGAAAAAAATCAAGAAATCACACAAATTCAGGCATCAATTTTATCTAAAGTTAATCTTGATTGGTTAATACCTGCAAATCCAATGTTAATTAATCCAATATCTGTACCGGATATTTTAAGAATAAAAAATTCAGAAATATTTATTCCAAACTCTGAACATATTAATATAATTAAACAAATGATGATTAATAATTGGAATAAAAATAAAATATTATGGTATTCTGATAATACTCCTATTATGAAGTATTTTTATAATAAAATTAGTAAGCTTTTTAGTACTAATAATTACTAATAAAAATTGAAAAATAAATTTATTTTCCATTTAAATTACTTATAATGGAAACAATTAGCCTAAAATTTATTACCACCAAAATTAATAATATAGATGTTGAAAATACTGTCACAGGATTTGTTCTTAACTATAATGGAAAAAAACATATTATTACAGTTCATCATTTTTTACCAATTAATAAAGTTTATGATTGTGAAACTAATAATGAGTTAGATATTGAAATTAACTCATCATGGAACGAAGGTTTAATTTTAAAAACAGATAATGTGAATCTTTTAAAATATAATATATTTTCAAAAGTTCACAATAATAGTCCTAAATTAAATTCTAGATTATTTATGAAAGTAGATGGAATTCGCATTGAATTTGAATTTTTAGGATACGATATGTTTCCTTTTAATAATATTCAATTAGATATTCCAATGATATTTATTAGAGCCAAAATAATTACAAATTTTAATAACTTAGATGGATGTTGTGGAAGTCCAGTTTTAATTAAAAATAAAGTTATTGGTATATTTTCAAAATTTAAAACTGATTCAAATATAGCATATATTATTCCAATTTATATCATTACAAAAAACTTGGAAAAAGAAGATAATTCAAATATTTATACAATGAATATTAAAAATATTCAAAAAATTGGTTCCTGGATTGTAAACAATAACAAAGTTTATCATCCAACTTTAAAATTAAATATTCCTATCGCTACTTATTTTTTAATAGAAGGTGATTTGAATTTTAAATCACTCATACATTTTGGTAAGAAAAAAACATCTATTGATCTAGTTCAAACAGTTATTAAAAAAGATCTAATTTCTGATTCAAATGTGAATATTGTTACACGAAATGTTTCTGAATACAAACTAAATTTAAGGTTATTAGAATTTTTAAGAAATATTAATTTTGATTCAAATGTTTTGTTTGATTTAGTTCAAACATTTATAAGACAAAAAAAAGAAACTTGGATTAAAATATCCGATAATAAAATATCATTTGTTTAAAAAATATTTGATTATATACTAACTTTATTTCTAATTCTTTTAATTATATTTTTTTCTTGATTACTTAATTTATGACCCATTTCAGAAATTATTTCAACTTCATCAAACTTGTATGATTTATAATTTATTTTTTCTGTATCGGTTTGAGTTATATTATAATTAAGTTTATCTTCTATAAATTGAATTAAATTTTCAATACATTGATCAGATAATAAATTCATGTTAAAAAAAATACCATTTCTATTAGAAGAAAAATTAAATCCAATATCTTCAACAATTATATTATAAATATTAATATAATCGCTTTTTTCTTTTATTTTTTCAAATTTAGAAACTAATTTTTTTCTAAATTGTGAGTTATATTTTCTTGAACATACTGATTCCATTATAAAACAATATAATTTAGATTATTTTCTAGGCGAAATATTTAAAAAGCGTTCGTAAAAATTTATCTTATTATTTTATATAAATGAAGAAACAATACACTATAACTACATTAGAAATATGAATTAAATAAAATTTTATTTGATTGATATTTTTTACAGCCATGTGAAGTAACGATCATAAGCACTCTCCGAAGAGAGCGATCTGTAACCCAAAGCGTTGTGGATTCAGATGAGGATTTTACATGGGATATCGCTAATTCCCACGAGTACACATTTCCACTTTTTGCAATTTAATGCAGTTAGTCTATGACCCTACAAAGTGGAATAAAGAGAGATGCTCGTGATGACTACTGCAGACGGTAAGTCTGTATGCCATTCGCATGACGAACAAATGTCGAATGCAGCGTTGGTGCAGTCAAATGCAAATTTAACGCCAGGATTTGGCGTAGATAAGTTGCATCACGACCTGCTGATGCTGCTGCTGATGCTGCTGCTGATGCTGCTGAGGCTACTGAGGCTGATGGTATGTTAAACCATATAGTTGAAGGCGTCCAGCCGATCCAGCCGATCCAGCCGATCCAGCTGATCCAGCCGAAGAATGACAATACTGCCTTACATGATTGGGATCACCCTGTAAACAACAGTCCGTTCCATAAGGACACTGAGGAAGATTTTTTCGATGCATAACAATGAAGTTTTAAAAAGAGATTCGCTAAGGCTCAATTCAAACTAAATTTTTCAATTTTTTTATATATATTATCTAGTCTTAATTAATTATGAGTCAAAAAATTAAATTTAGTAAAGATTTTTCATATCCGGAACCGGAAGATCCAGATCTTTTATCTAAAATATTTAAAAAAAGAGAATTTTATTATTATCGAGTTCCACAACGTGATAAAATGGAATCATATGAAGAGGTTCAAAAGTACAGAGAAATAAATTGTCCCAAAGGACAGATAGAACCAAGAGAACAACAGGCTATTTTGCCTAATTTAATTAGTCCAAATACACCATACAAGGGAGTTATATTAATGCATGGTGTTGGATCAGGTAAAACTATGAGTGCAATTAGAATAGCCGAACAGTTTAAAGAACAAGTTAAAAAATATAACACAAAAATATATGTTCTTGTACCCGGACCTAATACTAGAGAAAATTTTAAAAAAGAATTATTAACTGCAACAGGAGAAACATATTTGAAGAACCAAGAAGGTTTAAACATGATGTCTAAACAAGAAGTAGAAAGAGAAAAGAAGTCAGCAATTTATGCAGCATTACAATACTATAAAATATTATCCTATAAAACTTTTTATAAAAAAGTATTAGGAGAAAAAATAATAGAGAAAAAAATTATAGGAGAAACTAAAATTAAATCATCATATCGTAAAACAGCTGAAGGAGATTTTGAAAGAGAAATAGTTGTTGATCGTATTACTAATATGAATAATTCAATTTTAATAGTTGATGAAGCTCATAATATTTCAGATAATGAATGGGGTGAATCATTAAAAAAAATTATTAAGAGTTCAGAAAACTTACGTGTAATTTTATTAACAGCAACTCCAATGATAAATTTAGCTGATGAAATAGTAGATTTATTAAATTTTATAAGACCATTAGATGATCAAATTCAAAGAGATAAAATATTTACAAGTGAAAAAAATTATTTAATGAAAATAAAACCAGGGGGTTTGGACTATTTAAAGGAAAAAGCAAGAGGATATATTAGTTATTATAGAGGCTCTATTCCATATACTTTTGCCAAAAGAATAGAAAAAGGTGTTATACCCTCAGGATTATTATTTACTCCGGTAATAAAATGTTTTATGGAAAAATTCCAATATGATACATATTTAGAAACAACTAAAAATGTAGATACCTTAGATAGAGCATCTTCGGCTGCATCAAATTTTGTTTTTCCAGGTTTAAGTAAAGATAAATCCAACTTAGTTGGTTATTATTCAACCGATGACATAAATACAGTTATATCTCAATTAAATACAGATGGAGCCAAATTACGTAGTTTAATAAATAAAAAGATTTTTAATGGTAATTTATCAAAAGGTGAAGAAGAAAATTTTATTTTTGAAAATGATAAGAAAAATATAACAGGTTTAATATTAAAAAAGCAATATATTAAAAAATTTTCCACTAAATTTTACACAATTTTAGAGAAATTAGCAATGTTAGTAGAAGGTAAAAAAGGTTCTTCAACAGCATTTATATATTCAAATTTAGTAAAAGCTGGCGGTATGGAATTATTTGCTGAAACATTATTACAAAATGGATATTTACAATATCAGGATGAAAATACAAACTATGACATTAAAGATGATACATTAGATTATAAAACTGGTTTAACATTTTTAGATTTTAAGAAAAAGAAAATGAATTTAAATGAATTTAAACCAGCAACTTTTATTTTAATAACAGGGGGAGCTGATGAATCAGGCGAAGATGTTCCTGAAATTAAACAAAAAATAGTTCAAGATGTTTTTAATAATCCTGATAATTCAGATGGTAAAAATATTAAATTTATTTTGGGTTCAAGAGTCATGAATGAAAGTGTAACTTTAAAGAATTGTAAAGAAGTTCATATTATTGATGTTTTTTTTAATATTCCTAAAGTAGAACAAGTTATTGGTCGTGTTATTCGTATGTGTGTACATCAAGATGTAATTAATGATAAAAATAGATATCCAGAGGTAAATGTATTAAGATATGTTGTCAGTATAAACGATAAAAAACCAAATGAATTATCGACAGATGAAATATTATATCAAAAAGCAGAAATAAAATATTTAACTGTAAAAGAAGTAGAGAGGGCATTAAAAGAATCAGCAGTAGATTGTCCTTTATTATTACATGCTAATATATTTCCAGAAAATATGGAAGAATATAAAAATTGTGTACCTCCAACATTAGAAAATGTAAAGGCGGGAAAACAAATATGTCCATCATTGTGTGATTTTAAAAAGTGTGATTTAAAATGTGATGCAAGTAAATTAAATGAAAAATATTGGGATTCAAAAAAGAATACTTATCGTAAATTAAATAAAGATGAAATAAATTACAATACTTTTAATGATGATTTGGCAAAATATGAAGTTGTTTTAATTAAAAATAGAATCAAAGATTTATATAGATTTAAACATGTTTATATGTATAATGAAATTTTAGATGAAATTAAAAAATCTTTTTTACAACATCAATCTGAATTATTTGAAGAATATTTTTTGGATCAAGCATTAGAAGATATGATGCCAAAATCAGAAAATGATTTTAATGATTTTAAAGATACTGTCTATGATAAATATAATCGACCTGGATATTTAATTCAAAGAGGTAAATATTATATATTTCAACCAAAATATGAAAATGAAGATTTACCAATGTATTATCGACAACATGTTGAATTAGATAAAGATAATCAAGTATCTTTAAATAATTTTGTTAAACAACAGTTTGGTAAAGTTTATAAAAAAGTAAAAGTTAAAAAAGATGAATCAACAAAAATAGAAGAAGGTTATAATTTTGACGATACATTAGATTATTATGAAGAACGTGAGGAAAATTTTATAGTAGGAATAATTGATAAAAATTTAAATAAATTAGCATCCGATGAATCAGACTTATTTAAAATAAGACCACCAAGAGCAAAAGTGTTAAATAAAAAAAGGGGAACAGGAATTCCGACATTTAAGGGAGCTGTATGTTCAACGTCAAAAGATAAAGAATATCTGATGAAACTTGTTAGAAATATACCAAATATTAGTAAGACTGAAATAGCTCGTATTGATAAATTAACTAGAGAATTTATATGTAATGAAATTAAAGAGAAATTATTATTTTTAGAAAAATATTCAACATCAAAAGATGGGAATAAAATAACATATATGATGATACCCTTAGATCATCCAGTTTATCCATTTCCGTATAATCTTGAAGATAGAATAAAATATAAAATTAAACAAATTAATAAAATAGCTGACAGACCTGTAGATATTATAACAAAAAAACAAAAAGATAAAAATGATAATTTAATATATGAATTATCTTTTAAAAATGATAAATATTTTAAAGATTCTGTAAAAGAATTAGAAAATATTGGATTTAAATTAAAAGATAATAATTGGAATATGTTATTAAATTAATAAAATAATCTAAGTTATTATAATAATTTAATGTATAACAAAATTTTAGCTAATATTGTACATTTTATTCATATTATTATATTAATAGTTATGATATTTGGAAATTTTTTTATATCAATAAAATATTTACACTATTATATAATAGCATTGATAATAATACTAATTTTATGGAATACAATTGGTCAATGTCCATTAACAGGTATAGAAACTTCACTAAGAAATGAAACAAAATTTAATTTTATCGTGGATGAAAAAAATGAACCTGAATTTTTTAGACCTTTGATGAATAAATTTTTTAATTTAAAACTTACAAAAAATCAAGCTGATAAAATAAATACTTCATTAGTTTTATTAAGTATACTTTTTTCTTTTTACAAACTAATAAAACATTTTAATATAATTTAATTTCTAATTAATTTTACCAAATTTTTTAACTGATGATTTTTATCAAGATCAATAATAACTGGATTTGGATTTATATTTAATGAAGAAGATGAATCACTAAATCCAGTTATTTGACTAATTGTACTATAAAAATTAGGTGCAATTTTAAGAGCAATATAAATAGTTAATGCAACAATTAAACTACTAGTAATAATAACTTGGCGATTTAATTTAAAAACTTTTTTAACATCATTTAAAAATGGTTGATTACTTTTTTTTACTAAACAAGGTACAATAACTGAAAGAGCCATATTTACTAAACCTCCAACCAAAGCTATAAAAACGTGTGTGTCCATATATACTATAAATAAGAAATTTATTATTATATTTTTAATTTTATTGGTGCATGATCACTCCCTATAATTTTTGTTAAAATTAAACTTTCTATAATTTTTTTTTCTATACTTTTACTTAAAAGAAAATAATCAATTCTCCATCCAATATTTTTTTCTCTTGAATTTCTCATATATGACCAAAAACTATATTCTATTTTTTCTGGATTTAATATTCTATAAGAATCTATTAAATTACAATTTGATAATATTTTATTAAAAGAATCTCTTTCTTCAATAGTATAACCCGCTGTTTTTAAATTAGTTTTAGGATTTTTTAAATCAATTTCCTGATGTGCAACATTAAGATCACCACAGATAATTATCGGTTTAGTTTTTTGCAAATTATTTATATAATTTTCAAAAGCTCGATCCCAAATTGTAGTTCGCCATTCTAGTCTATTTAACGATTGTCCAGAATTAGGTGTATATACATGCAAAATATAATATTTTTTATATTCTATAACAATTATACGTCCTTCATCATCAATTTCTTTATCTTTATATTTTAAACCATATTGAACATTAATTGGTTCTTTCTTACAAAATATTGAAGTACCACTGTAGCCACCTCTTATTTTACACGG
>Ga0194116_10008070_pt1 | contig 10735 bp, 4 predicted proteins | sample TA2MahsurfametaG_4_FD_148617 | JGI IMG/M metagenome (GOLD analysis project Ga0194116, IMG submission 148617) | Freshwater microbial communities from Lake Tanganyika, Tanzania - TA2015008 Mahale S9 surface | ecosystem: Environmental > Aquatic > Freshwater > Lake | place: Tanzania: Lake Tanganyika... | reverse complement strand
ATGGTCTATTATACTCAAAATTCTCTTACCTTTTTTAGTTGCTGTCCATTCATATATATCGTTTGAAAGAATCACATTATTTATCAGTAACCATAATAAGGTGGTGGAGATGGTGGTGGTGATGGTGGTGGAGATGGTGGTGGAGATGGTGGTGGAGATGGTGGTGGAGATGGTGGTGGAGATGGTGGTGTAGGAGTTGGTGTGGGAGTTGGTGTGGGAGTTGGTGTGGGAGTTGGTGTAGGTGTAGGTGTGGGAGTTGGTGTAGGTGTTGGTGTAGGTGTTGGTGTAGGTGTTGGTGTAGGAGTTGCCGTTGATGTTGGTGTAGGAGTTGGTGTAGGAGTTGCCGTTGATGTTGGTGTTGGTATCGGTGTGGATGTTAAATTACCGATGGTCGTTATGACAGTTTCTGATATTAATGATGTTCCAGTAGTGGATTTTGAAGGAATAGGGGGAGATCCTACACAATCTATAACTTTTGCAATTCCAACTTGTCCGAATATTGGTTGACCATCAACATACAATTGACCATTAATTGTTTCTATCTTTTGATTATCTAAAGTATTTTGTTTTTCGGCAGGAACAATATCAAATGATAACTGGAGTTCCAATTGCATTCCAGTCCCCGATGGACTTCTGACAGTAAATTCCGGCATTCCCACCATACCTTCAAGATATTTATTGAAATCAACTTTGAGCATTTGTCCGCCAGGGCCATAAAGAACCTGAGCAACAGCAGCATTATCAAAATTGAATGTCGCTCTGACACCAGAACTATCTTTAATAGAAGCAATATTTGAAGAATTTTTAACTTTTTCCTGTTCTTGCAGTAACGGTGAAGTTTCAAATGGAGAACTCGCAGTCACAATACCAACTAACCTTGTCCTACCAGTCAAATAACTGGTTTCATATGTTGTTGTAGTAATAATATTATCTGGTTTATGATATGAAATAATATTTTTTAAAGTTAGATTATTAAAATTTTCAACTCTCTTGATTTGTTGTATTGATCCATCCTTTCCAATGACTGTTTGAACTTTAACTAGTTCATTTGGAGATGATGATATCCCTACCGGTTCAATAGACGATGCAGTTGCCGTTAGATCTTTAATCTTTCCATCTTCTCCCTGATATCTAATTGATATGCTATCAGTGGCGGGGTTATAATGAGAACCAGTATTAGTAACGACAGATCCTGTCAAAGATATTTTCATATTTTCGCCAGATGCAGTTTTGGGGTGAGCTGTATCTACAACAACAGTAGTGCCAGTAAGATATCCGGATCCCTGATCAACCATATGAATACCGATAAAATGCCCCTTTTTATCTATCATTGCATCACCCTTAGCTCTTCTGAAGTTTGCACTTACAACTTCAGCATCAAGTTCCGCAAGTATATTTTTGGGAATTGGATTATTTAAGAAAATAATCGTTGGTGGTATATTTTTATTATATCCATTACCACCGCTCGAAACAGTTACTTCATGTACTCTGGCATTTAAAAGTGCTGGTGGTTTTGCTGGGGCAGAAGTTCCCTTACCAGCAGCGCCAGTAGATGATGTTGTAGTCAATATTTTGCTTAAAGATAATGTATTTCCGGCAGCATTTAATCTAGGATATTTTGTAGTATCACCTATTCCAACAATAGATTTTGTTGGAACCGTGCCTTTACCTCCCGCGCCGCCGCCCGCTTCTTGGGGCATAACATCTCCTATGTACTCATATTCAATAACTGGTTTTAAAATAGCGCCAGATCCAGTAGTTGCTTTTGCCGGAGAATACTGATTTAAATTTAGATCATCTAGTTGATTTTGAAATTGTGTTATAGCAGTCAGTGCTGATGTATCAATTTTTCGAATCTTAGAATCAGATGGATTTCCACCAAAAATATTTAAATATGCAATAATATCAGAAATATTTGAATTTCCATATCCAATTAATGATTGTATTTTTTCAACACCTTTTTTAATTGTCTGATTATATGATGTGGTATTTTGCAAGGCAGGTTTAGTTTGCCCACCAAGTCCCGCGACATATGATTTACTTGTTATCTCTGACGATATTCCCAAAGATGGAAGTAAAAGTTGATCAATAATGAACTTAGAAACTGCTCCAATAATTCCCAAATCAAACCCGGCACCAAGAGTAAACAACTGAGATAAAGGAAACTCAGATGCTTTAGTTGTCAAAACAGTCTCTTCAAACTTGGCAATTAAGTATGTAATCAAAGCAATGGAAAACTCCAACTGAACATTGTCATCAGATGCCTCAACAGTTTGAACAACTTTATCGACTAGTTCATTTACACCATTAATATATGTACTAGATGTCAAAAGTTTTTCTATAGAATTATAAATTGTATTAGAAATTTCTGGGACAATATAATCTCTTAGTTCAGACAGTATGGGTGCTGCAGCATCTTCAGTGATTAATGGGTAAACTGCATCGGGAAAGCTATATCTTGGAATAAAGGTAACTTCATCTGGGCCTCCCAAAAGAGCATTTATTGGAGCAGCTTGTGCGGTAGTAACAACATCAACGGTTTGCTTTTCGCCTTCTATAGGAAAGTATACAAGACCCGAGTAATCATTTTGGATTCCCAGTTCAACAATGTCATCATATGCTTCTGTAAATCTATCTTCAAGTACATTAAAAAATGTAAGAGCAGAAACTTGAATTTCATCTCTAAGAGTTTCAATGTAAGTGTTTAAGTCAACAACAGATTCCGTAACAGGATCCATATAAACATCTTCAACTTTTACAACTGCTGTTGTTTGATATAAAAATCTATTGAATGCAAATGTAAGTCTCTCGGTAAATCCATAAGAAGAACCTCTTGCAACATCAGCGCCACTAATAAACAAAGCTCCTGCTGCTTGAGATGCCGCTAATCCTGTATTTAAAGTTGGAACAATGCTTGATATATTAACAGATGTCGGCACTGAACTAACCAATGCCGAAACAACTTCTGTTAAAATTTCTTGCGCAACTCCTTCAAGATTCTGCTGAATGTTGGCATTTGCTTTAATAACTGGCGAATTTGCTGTGGAAGTATTATTAACTGAATTTTGAATAATTCCATTTAATTGGCCAACGATGTTGCCAGTTATGGTTCCGGTATTTACATTCCCCGATAGTGCCGAGACAAGTAAATCATCAGCAGCAGAACTTGCGACAGAACCCAAAGATGAACTTACGATGTTTAAAACTTCACCAGAAATAGGAATATCACCCAATGCAGTTTGAATAGATGAAGTAAGACTACCAATTTTATTGCCAATCAACGAATCAAATTGTTGTGTTATATTTCCACCTAACTGAGACTGCAAAGATCCAAGAGAAGATTGAAGGGATCCAAGAGTAGCACCAGCCTGAGACTGTAAAGATCCAAGAGCACCTGCAACATTACCAGATGCCAAACTTTGCGCTGCGGCACCTAATGCAGCTCCAGGATCTATAGAAACTCCATTAAGAGGTAAATTGATACTACCCAAACCTTGAGTTAAAGAACTTACTTGAGAAGTAATATCAGGAATAGCACCAGATAATGAACCAGTCACACTTTCTAGACTTAAATTGCCACCTAATGCTTGACTAATCAACCCACCAAAATCAAACGATCCGCCAAGGTCAATAGGGAAATCTGATTTCAAATCGTAAAGAGGCCCTTTGTTTAAAGCATTGCCAATAGACTTTGGATCCTCAACTAAAGTCTTTCCTCCAGAGGGACTTAATGCTCTATTATTTGGCGTTTCTTGAGTATCGTCTGATTTTCCAACGAAGGAATCAAAACTAACCTTACTTTCTACTTTTTCTGGTTGAGATTTAACTTCTAGATGTTCTGTTTTTTGAATGTGACCAAAAATAATTGGAACTTGATGAGCAGCATCTGCCCACATGCCAACTACAAGTTCACCACCTTGCAACTGCTGTGAAGCAACAGATTCGGTTGTTGGAGTTAGCGACCATGCCCAAGGGAGATCCTCTGGTTTGGGCAGTTCAGCCTTATCATCTCCATTCCAATGAACTCCAAGCACTATGATCTTACAGCGGTTTCCAAGACCAGCCTGACCAGTTTTAGCATTATCTTTCCAGAGATTAGCTGGCGCTACTCTGGCAACAAAAAACTGAGAATCGTTTTGACCTAACCCTTGTACATTCACAATAAATTAATTTTCGTAAATACGGCACTCTAAAGCATCTGGATTTTCATCGCAGTATAATTCAAGTGGAGAAGGATCATGCTCATTTTCGGGATGTCTTTCTTGATATCTTACTAATGAGTCCAGTTCTTCTTCTGCATGGCGTCTTGATTGCGCAGAAGCCATAACATCATTCACTATCCTCCTATCATGATCTATATGTTTTTGTATGTTTTCCATGTTTGTGTGGAAACAATTATTATATATTTATTCCTATTTCCTACCAGTTCCATTTCTCAATACCTTCATAGATGTAACACATGAGGTTTTCCCAAATGAATGACACAATTCTTTTACCAAATAGTTGCCACTCGCTTCTTCATCCACTTCTTTTTCACAACCTTGATTATCTAGATCTGGAAGTTCAACTTCAATCATATCACCAACTTTTACTTTCGGATTTGCTGGAACAATAATATTTAAAACTTGAGAACCAAAAACAGAAGCATATCTATTTTTAGATGTTAGTTCCCATCCCTTGTCATAATTTGCACTTTGCGTTTCTCCTTTATACTTTGCATCAGTTTGATGACTAGCAATTTCTCCAATTACACAAACGGGTTTTAAATTTTTTTCCAGTTCGGGTGGAACATACTCTCCCTTGGCACCATTTGTAACCTTTGATAATGATGCTTCTTGAGTTTTAACTGTAGATGTAGCAAAATTCAAAACAGTTCTTTTTCCACCAGTTCCTCCAGAAGAAGCTTGATTGACAACATTATTTCCAGTTTGTTCAAAGTCTGCCTTCATTATAATTTTGGAGTTATCTCTATAAACAGATGCCCTAGGAACATTAGTATAGGTAAAGGTTCCAACAGGATCTTGTTTAAGAAGAGTATCCACAGATTTAAAATGATATCCAACTGATGTCTCATAAAAAAGAAATCCAGCATTTGCCTCACCACCGTCGCCCGGTATTGCTTTTCTTGCCAAATCTGGTATGATAGGGGGTTCTTTATTGTCACTATCATTCATAAGAACTCTTCTAGCTAATCCTTGAACTGCATTTTGACCCTGAGTGGATTCTATATCAAGTTTTTTCTTAGTTTCAAGATAATCTTTTAAACATTTTTCAACAGTTTGTGATATCAAACCATTAAATCTTGGCATCACAGTAACATTAAAGTTCGTTAAAACTTCTTTTGCGGTAAAACTCAGACTGACTTTTTGGGTTCTACCATCCTTTTCAACTTTTCCAACTCTATAGAGATATAAATCATCATATTCTATTTCAAATTCTTCACCATAAGGTGTTTTCATTTTTGCATACAATTGTGATCCGGCTACAATTGGAAGATCTTTTAGTGCGGTTTTACCCTTTTCATTAGGATTATCTAAAAACACAACATTGCATGTTACTGCTGGTTTTAAAATGTCCTCAAAAAAGTTAATTGATATTATACCTAAAGTAATATCCCATACTTGACCACTTTGAGCGGATCTAATGGCAACTTTATCGTAAAAAGTAGGGCCGTCCATATACTATCTAATAACTACTGGTTTAAGAATTACTACAGCTCTTTCAATTACTTGCTGTGAATCTTCATAATCAAGAGAGCGGTTAAATTTATTTACATCATATCTAGGTGACATTGATGGAGATGCAAGTTTGCCACTCTTACTAGGAGATGGTATCAAACTTTTCTTTACTTCAATAGATGGTTTTATTGAAGATGTGGGTATACTTGGCTTTGGAGTTATTGAACCAACAATATTGGAAACCATTCCACCCTTATTGAAAGTTTGTTCAGTTCGTTCCCGTGCTTGAGGAGAAACAAAATTAGTAGAAGGAGTTGAAGATTCTGAAGGCCTAACACTTTCCAACCCATTTTTTCTATCTTTTTTTAATACTATATTATTATTTCGTGGAACATTTCTTTTATCACTTGGAAGTCTAGAAATACCAGAAGGTTTAAATCTTTGTTCTGGAGTTTCGGGATCATTAGATCCCTGTGCTGATGAAAATAATCCCGATAAAAAGAATTTAACCTCCGTAAAAATACCCTCTTTATCATCCTGTTTATTGATTATTGGTTGTATAAAAGGCCCATAGTATGGTCTTCCATCAGGAGCAATTGTGGGAGTTGCTGCTTGCAAATTAAACAATGATGCATTTACAACACTTTCAGGACTTTGTGGTTGAGACTTTATAGATCCTTTTGTTATTTTTGCAGATCCTCCCATTTGATTTTTATTATTAGATCCAGAAATCATAGCCTCGATCCATTTATTTTGCTTTGTTCCTTGTGCTCCACCAAAGGTTGTACCGATATTCAATGCGGCGGAATTGATTGAAGTATCTCCTCCGACTATTCCGCCCATATTTGCTTCTTTAGTCACCCCACCTCCACCTCTCAATCCTTGAACTCCACCTGTAGCAAAAGTTGGTAAAGTATACCCACCAGACTCTGCCTCCATAAATCTCTTTTGAGTCAATCCTGGATAAGATTTAGTTTTTGGCGTATCATAGGGAATTGCAAAAGCACTTGAAGTTGCACCACCTTGGACACTTGCATTAACACCCCAACCTTTTCCAGAAACATTAAAGTTAGGATCACCTCCGCTCATGGCAATCCCACCGTCATTTAAACCAACTATACCACCTTTATTTTTATTTTCTACTCCATAAAATTTCTTAAGTGACGCTTCTTCTTTTGGATCCTTGAAATCAGCAAATTCAAATACACTCTTCATAGTATCTTGATACATCTTACCAAGATTAATATTTTTAAAAATGTCTCCAACTTCTTTCTTTAGGGCATTAAAAGATTCATTTAAATTCTTAAATGGTTCAATTGTTGCTATACTATTGCTAATATTTTCAATAGTAACGACGGTGCTTCTGGCAAATCTTTTTACCCAATCTGGTAAAAGTGGAATATTATCAATTGCATTCACAAAATTTTTAAGTCCACCTGAAATTGATTTTGTAAATGAAACTAATGGTTTCCAAAGAGCATGAGGGAAAATTATTTTGTAAAGAAGTTTTACTGCTTTGGAAAGTGCCCTTGTTACTTGATCTGTCAAATAAGATAATATGTCTTTGCCCTTATCAATGACAACATTTAATACATCTAATGCTTGCTTTCCAATATTAAGTGCATATTCACCTATCTTATTCATCATATCTCTCATAAAGTTTCCAACATTACCAACCAAATTACCAATATAAGTCAAACTATCAAATGCAAGTTTTTTCCAATCAATACTACTAAGTTTTTCTTTGGCAAAATCAAATATTGATCTAGTAACTTCCCACAACTTTTGATAAGACTTTACATTAAAATCATATAGATCCTTAAAGATAAGAAGAGGATTTCTTAAATATGACTGAGCTTTTGAGAGAATAGTAGAATATATTTCGCCCGCTTTTCCTAGTAATTTCTGTATAGAAGGAGTGACTATTTTTACTAAACTATCCCAAACAATCTTTCCTTTGTTGACCAACCAATTTATTCCGCCACTGATAAAACCAAAGTAATCAAAATTTGAAATTTTATTCCAAATATTTGTAATCAAATCGCCAACGAACTTCGAAACATTACCTATAGTTTCTATTAATTTCGTAACACCATCTATGACAAGTTGTGGAACATTTTTAAGTTGAGCCCAAAGACCCATTACTCCATCAACGATTAATTTAGGCGTTCTAATTAAATTGCGAACAACAGACTTTGACGCATTTAAAGCATAACCTTTCAGTGCGGATATACCATTGCCAAACATCAATTCATAAAGAGCGCCACCTAAAAATTCACCAACAAATCCACCAGCAATACTACCAACAAAAGCCAAAGGAGCACTAGCTACACCAGCTCCCCCTATACCTCCCAACAATCCACCCAGTGCCTGGCCAAGACCAGAACCAAAGGTTTTAAATAAAGTTTTTCCCGGAGGATCACCATCAAGAAAACTTGCAAGAGCGACAAATAAAGGGCCAATTATTGGTATCTTTCCTGCCCCAATTTTATTTACAGCATTTTTAAATAGTCCCTTAGCAAAAGAACTTGCTGCTTTCTGGGATCCAGCCTTACCCAGTTTTTGAATGGCAAATCTCTTTACACTTCTACCAATACCATATTTAAGTACCTTCCCCGCTTTTTGTCCAGGGCCTGCTAAACCAATTAATTTTTCTGGGGTTATTCTTCCAGATTTTATTGCCCTCTGAACAGCAGCATCGGCAGTTCTTCTTGCTTGAGTCTTAGTTTTACCGTTTAATAAGGCATTAGAAAATGAATTATCAAATATCTTTTGAGAGGTTGGCCCAAATTTTTTACGAGTACTGAGAGATCTTGGATCTTTACTCAAATATGCGGATATATCAGAAGGTTTAGCAGGAGGAGTTATACCCGATGCGAGTTTGGAACCTTTAGGTGAATCTAAAAGTTTACCGAGTTTGTCTTTTTTGTCTTTTAATAGTTTTGGTTGTTTCTTTCCATCATCCAACAAAGTCCATGCTGTTCCAAATATAAGAAGACCATCAATAAACTTATCAAATTTAGATAAAAATCCGTCAAGTTGTTCTAATCCTTTTTCACCATACTTTTCTCTAGTAAAACTCTTAAGTTGATCATAAGGTTTTACAACAGCATCTAACATAGATGCTAGAGAATCAAACAGTAATTTACCGGCTCCTGTTACAAATGGAAATGCTTTCTGAGCAAATCCAAATATACCCTCAACAACTTTGGGTAAGTTTTCATCTAAGAATTTACCCAAAGATAAAAGAGCTTGCCCTATTTTATTAAACCACGATTCCTTATCTAAAAGTTTATCAACAATCCACCCCAACCCCAACCACAAAAGAGCATCAAAAATTCTTTTAAAAAACCCAGGTGCTTTTATTCCAGGTAATTTTAGTCCTCCAATATTGGGTATTTTGAGTCCTAATCCAGACTCTAATCTTCTTTCTATATCTTCTTTCTTTTTTTTATCCTTTTCTTTTGCCTTTTCTTCTTTTTCTTTTTTGTATTTTTTAGTATCCTCCTTTAAATCTGTTTGAACTAAATTTGTAATTTTGACTAAAGATTTATTTGCGCTGCCAAATTGTTTTACGATTGCCGAAGATGATTTATCTTGCTTTACAATTGAGGTTGGTTTTGCTTCTACAATATCAGAAGATTTTATTTTTTTCTTTTTCTCAGGTATAAAGGTACTTGCCTTTATCATGGAACCACTTTCTGCTCCAATCTTCTTTTTTGCTGGTGGTAGAAGTTGTGGTGCCATCTTTTTTATCTACTAATATTATTTAACACCAAAATATTCTGCATAACTCCATTGGAATCCACCTTGGCCAGATGAAGAAGTTACCCCATCATATGTGGGAATTGATGGTGTAGGAGTTTTTTGAGATGGTTTGCCCATTTTTTCTTTCTGGGCATCTTCTTTACTCTTTGGTGGTGGTGGAGTTTTTACAACTTCCGGTGGGAGAGGAATTGTATTGACTGAAGAAGTCGATTGTTGTTTTGTTTTTGAAGGAGGAGTGGAAGATACCTTTTGTATATTTTGAGTTAACTTTGACTCAGATGGAGTTGATGGTGATATTGGGGATGATGTTGATGGTTGAGATGAAGATGGTTTTAACTTATCAACATAATCGTATAATTGACTAAAAAAATCTAGTGGATTTGATGGTTCTCCAGTTGAAGGTGTAAAATCGGCAGAACCTGGAGTTCCACTTGAAACAGAACCAGTAATTGGTTTACCAGTGGTTATGTAATTAATAAATGCAGCATGACCCGCTTCTGAAGCTTCAAGATGCAAGTGATCCGCCATTCCTCCAGGTGTATTTCCTTGCACGCCCAAAATTGTTCCGGCAGAAACCTTATCACCCTTTTTAACATTACCCAACTTACTAAAATGAGCAAATAACATATTACCTAAACCTGTCTTTACAATAACATGATTCCCATATCCTCCACCAGGAGATGGAACAACATCTAATATCTCTCCATCAACTGGTATAGGTATTCTTGAATTTGGAGAAGAAGATAAATTTTTTCCATCTAAAAGAGTATAATCTCTAGGCCATCCATTTGGTCTCCTTGCATTTTTACCTGCGCCGGGAGAAACTCCATGATGCCATAAAGTATCGGCATATGAATATTCTTTGCCAGGTTCTAAAATTTTATTAGTGCGGCCATCATTAGTACTAAAATATTGTATTCCTCCAGCATAACCACCTCTATTCAAGTATTGAACTATCCCTCCTCTTAGCAGACCTTTTGTCATTTTATCCAAAACTGCTTTAGAGTCGGCTGCTCTTTCTTGTTGCTCTCTTACACCCTGATCTGCTGGTTTTTCGTAATTCTTCAATACCCAATTTGATGCTGCAGCAGTATCCTTTGTGCCAGTAAATACACTGGACATATAATCTTTAAATTCAGTAGCAACGAATCCAGTTGCTAACTCATCAGTAGCACCCTTAGTCCTCCAGTCATGCCCCTTCTTTTGCATATAATTTGCAAAATTTTGTTGCCTGTCTCTAGTTGTCCATTGCGGATATGAATAACCAGTAACTCCATCAATTTTAAGGG
>Ga0194116_10008069_pt1 | contig 10737 bp, 10 predicted proteins | sample TA2MahsurfametaG_4_FD_148617 | JGI IMG/M metagenome (GOLD analysis project Ga0194116, IMG submission 148617) | Freshwater microbial communities from Lake Tanganyika, Tanzania - TA2015008 Mahale S9 surface | ecosystem: Environmental > Aquatic > Freshwater > Lake | place: Tanzania: Lake... | reverse complement strand
CGCATCCACGTCCCGCAGGATGCGGACTTTCTCCTCCGTACTGTAGCGTTTCCCTTTCATGATCTGGGTCCTTTCTGTTGGACCCAGACCGAACCTTCAAGCGGCTCGAATTTCCGGGATCACGTCAGCCGCCGCCGCCCCGGCCACCCGCCGCCGCGCGGACCGTGGTCCGTCCGGTGGTGTCTGGCGGGGGCAGGGCACAAAAAGCGGGACAAAAACGGGACAAACCAAAATGCCCCAATTCCGCTGAACGCCACAACCTTTTGATCATCAAATGGCTGCCCGGCATGGATTCGAACCATGACTAGGCGAGTCAAAGTCGCCTGTGCTACCATTACACCACCAGGCAAGGAGGGTGAGAGATGCACGCTGCCGGAATTTCCCGGAGCGTCAAGGACTTGGGCGGCAAGCGCAGGGTTTACTTTTTCTCCGTCCTTCTCTCTCCTCCGGAAACGCTTCCGCTTCTCGACGCCTCACGCCGACACCCGCGCCCGCCGAAACTCCCCCGCATCTTCGTTCCGATCCTCCCGTGGTCGGCCCAAGCCGGCTCTTCCCGTTCCCGCTCCCGCCTTACTTCTCGCCGCTTCCGCCTCTGCGGCCCCGCCCCGAAGCCTCCCCTTTCCTCCACCATGCTCGTCCACACTGTCTTCTTCTGGCTCAAGCCTGATCTCACGGCCGAACAGCGCGCCGACTTCCGCCGCGGGGTCGAATCGCTCGCGACCATCAAGTCCACCGAAAAGGTCCTCATCGGCACCCCCGCCGCCGTGCCCGACCGGCCCGTGATCGACAAGTCGTTCAGCGTCGGCCTCACCGTGCTCTGCAAGGACGTCGCCGCCCACAACGCCTACCAGGTCGATCCGATCCACCTCGCGTTCATCGAACGCTGCAAGCCGTACTGGTCGCGCGTTCAGGTCTACGACTGCGAATAAGCCGCGCCGTCATCGTCCGGCCCCGCGCGCACCTTCTTCTCCATGCCGACTTCCTCCTTCCCCGCCGAGCGCATCCTCCTTGGGCCCGGCCCCAGCCCGGTGCCCGCCCGCGTCCTCCACGCGCTCGGCGCTCCCACGCTCGGGCATCTGGACCCGCAGTACTTGTCGATCATGGACGAGACCTGCGAATCGCTGCGCCAGGTCTTCCAGACACGCAACGCGCTGACGTTCCCGGTCAGCGGCACCGGCATGGCGGGCATGGAGTGTCTCGCCGTCAATCTCGTCGAGCCGGGTGACGAGGTCATCATCGGGGTCAACGGGGTCTTCGGCGGCCGCATGAAGGACGTGATGGAGCGCTGCGGCGCCACCGTCCACGCGCTCGAGGCTCCGTGGGGCGAGGTCTTCACGCTCGAGCAGGTCGCCGCCGCCCTTGATCGCCATCCGCGCGCCAAAATCGTCGCCCTCGTCCACGCCGAGACCAGCACCGGCGCCCATCAGCCACTCGAGGGATTCGCGGACTTGGTTCACTCCAAGGGCGCACTGTTCGTCGTCGACGCAGTGACCAGCCTCGGCGGCCATGAGTTGCGGGTCGACGACTGGGGCATCGATGCAATCTACAGCGGCACCCAGAAGTGCCTGAGCTGCCCGCCCGGCCTTTCTCCGGTGAGCTTCGGCGAACGCGCCCTCGCGCGCATGGACGCCCGCAAAACCAAGCCGCAGTCCTGGTACCTCGATGTCTCCATGCTGCGGAAGTACTACCTTTCCGGCGGAGTCTCGGGCGGCGGCGGCGCCCGCGTCTACCACCACACGGCGCCGATCAACATGACCTACGCGCTGCGCGAGGCGCTCGCGATCGTGCTGGAGGAGGGACTCGAGGCCCGCATCGCCCGCCACGCCGCCATGCGTCATCGGCTCCGCCGCGGCCTTGAGGCCATGGGGCTTTCCTACATCCCGAAGCGGTCGCTGCACACGCTCAACTGCATCGGCATTCCGGCCGGAGCCGATGACGCCGCCACGCGGCGCCGCTTGCTCGAGGACTACGGCATCGAAATCGGCGCCGGTCTCGGGGTCATGGCCGGCAAGGCCTGGCGCATCGGCCTGATGGGCCACGGGGCCACGATCCGCAACGTCGACCTCGTCCTCGCCGCCCTCCGCAACGTCCTCGCGTAGCCGCGTCGGGCACCGGCTGGCGCTTCACCGCGTAACATGCCGCCCGCGACTCCCCTCCGCCCGTGGCCGCTGTCGCCTCCGCTCTTCCGGCTTCGCTCCGGGCCGTCATCCCGGCGGAACGCTGGCTGACCCAGCCCGCCGAGCTCATCGCCTACGAAAGCGACGGGCTCACCGCCTTCCACACGCGGCCGCTCGGCGTGGCCGTCCCGGAATCCTCGGACGAGGTGATCGCGCTCGTGCGGGCCTGCCGCGCCGCCGCGATCCCGTTCGTCGCGCGCGGCAGCGGCACCAGCCTGTCCGGAGGCTCGCTGCCGGTCGCCGGCGGCATCGTCATCGCGCTCAATCGACTCAACCGCATCCTCACGCTCGACGCCGATCGCCGCCTCGCCGTCGTCCAGCCCGGCGCGATCAACACGCACGTCTCCCTCGCCGCCGCGCCGCACGGGCTGCACTACGCCCCGGATCCGTCGAGCCAGACCATCTGCACCATCGGGGGCAATATTGCGTTCAACTCCGGCGGCGCGCACTGCCTCAAGTACGGCATGACTGCCAACCACGTGCTCGGCATCCGCGCCGTGCTCGCAACCGGCGAGGTCGTGACGTGGGGCGGCGACAGCCGCGAGCGGGTCGGCCCCGACTGGTGCGGGCTCTTCACCGGCAACGAGGGGCTGTTCGGCATCGCTCTGGAGATCACGCTGCAGTTGCTGCCCAAGCCTGAGACGTTCCAGACCGTGCTCGCGGGCTACCGCTCGCTCGAGGACGCCGGCGACGCCGTGGCGGCGATCATCGCCAGCGGGCTGCTCCCCGGCGCGCTGGAAATCATGGACGCCCTCGCTCTCGAGGCCGCGCGCGCCGCGGTGCAGGCGGACTACCCGCCGGGCTGCGAGGCGGTCCTCATCGTCGAGTTGGAGGGTCCGCGCGAGGTCGTCGCCCGCGAGCGGGTCCGCCTCGACGCCGTGCTGGCGCAGAGTCGGGCCACCGAGATCCGCCCGGCCCGCAACGCCGCCGAGCGTCTCGCAATCTGGAAGGGCCGCAAATCCGCCTTCAGCGCGGTCGGCCGCCTGTCGCCTGACTTCATCGTGCAGGACGGCGTGGTGCCGCGCCGTCGGCTCGGCGAGGCGCTCCGCCGCATCGGCGAACTGGGTCAGGCCGCCGGCCTGCGCATCGCCAACGTCTTCCACGCCGGCGACGGCAACCTGCACCCCCTCATCCTCTTCGATGGCCGCCAGCCGGGGGCGCTGGCGCGCGCCGAGGCCCTCGCGGGCCAGATTCTCCGGCTCTGCCTTGAGATGGGCGGTTCCATCACCGGCGAACACGGCGTGGGCGTGGAGAAACGCGATTTCCTGCCGGAAATGTTCAACGCCGACGAGATCGACTGCCTGCAGCGTATCCGCGCCGCGTTTGATCCCGAGCAGCTCTCGAATCCCGGGAAGATGTTCCCCGGGGACGCCGCCGCCTCCTCCAGCGGCCCCAGCCACGGGCTCCACCCGCTGGAACGGGCCGGCGTGATTTCCCGGACCTAGCGAAGGAGCCGATCGCCGGATGTCCGCTGCACTCCACCCCTCCACGTTCGATGAGCTGACCGCGCTGGTGCGCGCCACGCCGCGCGTGCTCGCGGTGGGCGGACGCACCAAGCCGCGCCTCAGCGCCGGCGTCGAGGCCACGCCGCTCGTGCTCACCGGCTTGGCCGGGATCGTCGAGTACGATCCGGCGGAGTTCACCGTGACCGCGCTGGCCGGAACGCGGCTGAGCGACCTGAACGCCGCCCTCGCGCAGCACGGCCAGCACCTGCCCTTCGATCCGCCACTCGCGGCCGCGGGCGCGACGGTCGGCGGCACCCTCGCCTCCGGCATCGCCGGCCCCGGCCGCTTCCGCTTCGGAGGCGTGCGCGACTTCATCATCGGCGTGCGCTTCGTCGACGGCTCCGACCGCCTCCTGCGCCTCGGCGGCAAGGTGGTCAAGAACGCCGCCGGCTTCGATGTGCCGAAATTCCTCGCCGGCAGCCTCGGCCGTTTCGGCGTCATCGCCGAGGCGACGTTCAAGGTCTTTCCCAAGCCGGAGTCCACCCTCACGCTCCGCCTCGAGGCGGACTCCCTTCCGGCGAGCCTCGCCCTGCTCGCGACCCTCGGCCGCAGCCGCTACGAACTGGAGGCGCTCGACGTGGCGCCCGGCGGTTGGCACGTGCTGGCGCGCCTCGCCGGTCCGGCCGAAGCGCTGCCCGACCTCGCGCGCGATCTGCTCACGCGGCATCGCGGCGGAACCCTTTCCTCCGCCGAAGCAGCGGCACTCTGGACGGGCTTGCGGGATTTCGGCTGGGCCGACTCCGCCGCCGCGCTCGCCAAGGTCCCGTGCTCACTCGCCTGCCTTCCCGCACTCCAGGAGGCGGTGGCGGCCGTCGATGGCCGTTGGCACGTGAGCGCCGGCGGCGACGTCGCCTTCGTCGCGCTGCCGCATCCGGGTCTCGCGGAGGCGTTCTCGGCGCGCCTCGAGTCCGCCGGCTTGACCGCGCTGCTGCTGCGGGGCGACGGTCCGCTGTTCCTCGGGCGCCGCACCACGGCGCAGATCGACGTCGCGGTGAAGGCGGCGCTCGATCCCGTAAACCGCTTCCCCTTCCTTTCCGACTGATGCTGCACCAAATCCAGCCCGAGCGTCAGGGTCCCCTTGGCTCCGCGATGGCCGACGCCGTGTCGCGCTGCGTGCACTGCGGCTTCTGTCTCGCCGCGTGCCCCACGTACCGGGAACTCGGACAGGAGATGGACTCTCCCCGGGGCCGCATCGTGCTGATGAAGCAGGTGCTCGAAGGCCAGTTGCCGGCGGCGGCCGCGCAGCCCCACGTGGACCGCTGTCTCGGCTGCCTCGCCTGCGAACCGGCGTGTCCCAGCGGCGTGCCGTACCGGGACCTCATCAGCCCCTACCGCGCGACGATCGGCGCCGCGGAACACACGCGCGATTCCGGGGCGAACCTGCGCCGCTGGCTGGCGTCCACGTTCCTGCCGCGTCCGGCGGCGTTCCGCATCGCCGCGCGGGCCGGCCTGCTCGCCCGCCGATTCTTCCCTTGGACGCCACCGCCGCTGCGTCCCCTGCTCCGCCTGCTTCCCGAGTCACTGCCGGCGGCGGTGGCGCTGCCAACCTTCACGCCGGCCCAAGGTCCGCGGCGGGCGCGGGTCGCGCTGCTGGCCGGCTGCGCGCAGCAGGTGCTCGATCCTGACATCAACGTTGCGACCCTCGCCGTGCTCGCACGCAACGGCGTCGAGGTCGTGATCCCGCGTGCCCAAGGGTGCTGCGGCGGACTCGCGTGGCACACCGGCGATCTTCCCGCCGCGCAGGCCGCGGCGCGGCGCAACCTCGCGGCCTTTCCCGACGACATCGATGCGATCGTGACCAACGCGGCCGGCTGCGGGTCGGCGCTGCATGAGTACGGACTGATTCTCCGCGGCACGGACGAGGCGGAGCAGGCCGAGGCATTCCAGAAGCGCGTCGTCGACGTCAGCGTCCTGCTCGACCGCCTCGGCCTCGTGCCCCCGAACCGCCGCTTCGCCCGCCGCGGCGCGTACCAGGACGCCTGCCACCTCGCGAATGCGCAGGGCGTGCGCCAGCCGCCCCGGCGGCTGCTGGAGGCGATTCCCGGGCTGGAACTCGTCGAGATCGAGGGTTCGGACCAGTGCTGCGGCAGCGCCGGCACCTACAACCTCGATCAGCCGGACATCGCCGCAGCGCTCGGTCGCCGCAAGGCGGAGGCCGTCGTCGCGAGTGGCGCCGACTGGGTCGCCTCGGGCAACATCGGTTGCCTCACCCAACTCCAGCACCACCTGAAGGCGCTTGGGGCCGCGATCCCGGCTCGCCACACCCTGCAGATCCTCCGCGATGCGTACGTGGAGTGAGCGCCGCGGCGACTTCCATCACCACGGCATCCACGTCAGGCCGACCGAGACGGCCGAGCGCACGCCGAGGCCGTAGGCAGAACGTTCGCCACCGGTGCACCACGCGGCGCTGCCCCAGACCTGGAGTGAGTCCGACAGGTCGCGCCGAAGGTAGCCCAGCCATTCACCGCCCCCCTCGTCGATCCCGTGGGTGTACCGCACCAGCCACGCCGTGCGCACGTCTCCCGCGTTCGCGATTTGCACGCCCGCGCGGTGGCGCCCGTAGGGCTCCGGCAAAGTGGTGAGAATTCCGCCGATCTGGCCATCCGCGATGCCGAAGGGCTGGCGGACCAGCGCTCGCAGCGCCTCGGCAACCTGCCCCCGGCGATCCGCGCCCCACGCATCGCCATTGCGCCAGACCTCGACGGTCACGGTCGCGCCGCTGAGCAACGTGTAGGCTCCTCCGACGATCGCCTTGAGCCGTCGGGCATCCCCTCCGCGCGGCTGCAGCGACCAGCCGGTGGGACTCGGGCCGCGTTCGGGATAGAGGGATGCCGCCCCCTCGCTCCATCCGGCCTCACCGTAGACGATCACGGCATCGCTGACCGTCCCCTGCGCCCAGCCGTGGACACTGGCTCGCTCGTGCGGGGCCGACGCCGCGACGAACGCGGCGCTGGCCGCTTCACCAACCCAGTCGACCTTCACTCCCTGCCGGTGCGCGGAGGCCACGTCGGCGCGACCGCGACCGAACTGGCCGATCGCAGTCGCCGACCAGGCCCGGTTGAATTGCCAGCGCACCCGCGCGAGGTCGATGCCCCCGAGGGCCCGCTGCGGATTGGCGCGGTTGTTCTCGGCGAAGAACGGATTCGAGGGATTCCAGAACGTTGCCGGGCCCCACAAGAGCACCTCACGCCCCGCCTGCAGGCTGACTCCTACGCGCGGTCGCACGCGCAGCCAACCCTCATCCAGCTGGCTGACCACGTCTTGCTCGCCCCCGGCGGCCGTCGCGAGGACCCGCGGCTTCGCCGTCAGCGACACGCGCGCGAACTCCCACGTCACCTCCGGGCGCAGCTCGATGGCGGACGTGGAGTCGGGAAGCCCGGCCACGCGCGCAAGGGCGGATCCGTCGCGCGGCCGAACCTGCTCCCAGGAAGCGACGATCTCGGCGCGGCTGGACCAGGTGCCCGGCCCGGCGGGAGCCGCGCGAACGGAGCCGAGTCCGACCGCGGCCGCGAGGGCAACGACCGGGAGCGCGAGGGCCGCGCGGATCGCGCGCGGCAGCCGGGACCCGACGCCGTGCGCGCGTCGGCGGCATCGCCCGCCCACGTTCTCTCCCTCAGGCGAGGAATGGTGGCGCAGGCGGATCATTGCACGAGTTCGAAGCGCGACGGATCGGGGGCGGCCACGCGCACGTCGCGGTAGGTCATCACCGTCTGGTTCGGTGGATTGATGGCGTCCGAAATGATCGTTCGGCTGACGAAACGGCTGCGTACGCCGGAGAACTCGATCTCGTTCTCGTACTCGAAACGGGCCCGCTTCAGGAGTTTGCCGGAGACCGTGTAGAATTCGGCCTGCACGCCGAGCCCGCGCTGAAGCGAAACCCAGTAACGGATGCGGTCGTACGTCACGTTCTTGGCCTTGGCGGACAGCTCCAGCACCTGGCACAGTTCGCCGTCGATGGACTCCTGGGGTCCGAGCGTGGCCCGGTAGTCGGCGCGGTAGTTGGTCGTGGCGATATCCCCGTTGGCGGCCTCGCCGACCAAACGCTGGCGCGGGCTCAGCGGCACCGGCTTGCGCAGCCCCGGCCGTGAGAACCACATGTTCCGACCGAGGATGATGACGAACTGGCCCTTGCTCTTCTCGGGGGCGGTGTAGTCGACCCGGGAGTCGTTGTCGCGGGCGATGGCGCTCATGACCTGCCGCGACTGGCCGTCCTCGTCGGTGGACACGATTTCAATCGTCCAGGCGAGTCCGGGCAGACCGCCCCCGCGGGCGCGGTCGCTGGACTCCAGCAAGGCATCGACGGACGGAGCGGCGGGATCGGCGGCGGGGCGGGCCGCCGGAACCAGCAGTCCGACAAACGCCGCGAACAGGCCAATGAAGCGGGTGAAGGAAGGCGCGTTAGACATGACCGAGGGCATCGACGATTTCGAGTTGGGCGGCGCGGCGGGCGGGGATGCACGCCGCGAGCATGGAGACGAACGAAAGCAGTCCCATGAGCACGAGCATCTGCACCGGGCGGATGGCCACGGTGAGCGGCACCGGGCTGGACGAGGACGGTGGCGTGTAGGCCAATCCGCTGCCGTTGATGATGGACCCGATCGCGAACGTGAAGGCCACGCCGGCGGCGCAGCCAAGCAGTCCGAGCACCCCGCCTTCGAGGGCGAAGAGGCGCAGGATGCCGGTGCGGCGCATGCCGATGGCGCGCAGCGTGCCGATCTCCCGCACCCGCTCCATGACGCTCATCGTCAGCGTATTCACGATTCCCATCAGGACGACGATGAACACGATCGTGAAGAGGAACAGGAAGATCAGGTCGAAGAGATTCTTCACCTGGCGATAGAATACGGAGAGCTCCTCCCACGTCCGCATCTCCGCCTCAATGCCGGCCTCCTTGAGGAGCGGGGCCAACCGCGCCCGGAACGCATCGGCCGACGCCTCCGGGTGCAGCAACACGACGAGGCGGCTGGCACCCTCCGTGTCGAGCAACCGCTGCACGTAATCGAGTGGCAGGCGCAGCAGCTTGTCATTGGTCGCACTGTTTCCGGTGTCCCACGTGCCGAGCACGTCGAGGTCCAGCGCGTTGGTCTGGCCCTCCAGAGTGGTCGAGAGCAGCGTGGCGGACCCTCCGGCTTCGACGCCGAGCAAGGCGGCGAGGCCGGTGCTGACGAGCCCGCTGCTCGACCGACGGGGGTCGAGCGAATCCTGCTGCCAGATTCGGTCCTCGCCGGGGAGGGCGCGGAGTCGGGCGGAGGACTCGGGCTCCTCGCCGTCCGCGATGAAGATCGTGGAAATCTTGCCGTTGGACACGAGACCGGAGACCCCGAGCAACGGGGTGGTGAGCTGCACCTCGGGCTGAGCCTCGATGAGGCGGCGCAGGCGCTGCAACTCGTCACGCGAGATGATGTACTTCGCGGGATTGACGCCACCGCGCTCGAAGAAGCCCGGCTTCGCAAGGGTCACGTGCCCGAGGCCCTCGTAGTGGATCGCGGTGCGCCGGAGGCCGGTGTAGGTGTCCTGAATGTAGCCCGAGAACAGGTTGATCGCGGTGAAACCGACCGCGATCGAAAGGAGCGTGGCGAGGCTGCGGCGGCGGTTCTTCCACACGCTGCGCAGGGCGATGGTGAGCGAGATCATGCGGCGGCCTCCTTCGCGTCGACGATGCGGCCATCGGAGATGCGGATCAGGCGATCCACCGCATCAAGCAGGCGCGGATCATGGGTGGAAAAGACGAAGGTCACGGACTGGGACCGGTTGAGCGAACGCATCAACTCGATGATCTGGTGGCCGGTCGCAGCATCGAGATTGGCCGTCGGTTCGTCAGCGATCACGACGAGCGGATCGGTGACGAGCGCCCGGGCGATGGCGACGCGCTGACGCTGGCCGCCGGAAAGCTGATCGGGTCGCTGGTGGGCCTGTCCCTCCAGACCGACCTGACCCAGCCGGAGCAGGGCGGCATGGCGGGCCGTCGCTGAGGACGTGCCGGCAAGGGTGAGCGGGAGCATCACGTTCTCGAGGGCCGTGAGCACCGAGATGAGATTGAAGCTCTGAAAGACGATTCCGATCTGGCGATTGCGCAGGCCGGCGCGTTCGCCGTCGTCAAGCCCCGCGGTGTCGCGGCCGTCGAGAATCACCCGGCCGCTGGTCGGGACGTCGACGAGGCCGACCAGGTTGAGCAGGGAACTCTTGCCGGAGCCCGACGGCCCCCAGAGCGCGGCGAACTCGCCGCGTTCGAAGGAAAGATCGATTCCGCGGAGCGCATGGACGGTGGTCCGTCCGAGGCGGTACTCCTTGGTCACGCGAAGCAGTTGAATCAGGGACATGGAGGGATGCGTTGAGTGAAGGTTGTAGCAGGCGGACGGCACCTTGCCCCGTCCGAAGTGCAGGCGGAAGTCTGGTGGGACGAGCGGGCGGATTCCGGGGTCGGACGGCCGCCGCGCGGGATGAAACGCCGGCTGAAAGGGGGTCGCCGTTCACCCGCCCGGACCGCACTTCGGCCGCGGAAATCGACGGTTCATCCCTCCCGGCTGGCCCCGCCGCACACTCTGTCGCAACAGGGAACGCATCCCAAATCCCATGCGCACCCTCCTCTTCTCGACCGCCCTCGTACTCGCCTCCTTCAGTCACGCCCACGCCGCCACCCTCGAAATCGTGGTCAGCGGCCTGAAACGCCCGGAGGGCCGGGTCCGCATCGCCGTCTGGGCATCCCCCGCGACCTTCCTGAAGGATCCCCTCCGCGCGACGGAGGTGGCGGTGCCGGAGGGGGCGGATTCCCTGAGGGTGCGGTTCGAAGACCTCCCGCCAGGCAAGGTCGCGGCGAGCGTCATTCACGACCTGAACGGCAACCAGCGACTCGACACCGGGTTTGGCGGCATCCCGAAGGAACCCTATGGGTTTTCCCGCGCCGCCCGCGGACGCTTCGGTCCACCCTCCTTCGACGACGCCGCCTTCGAGGTGGCTGAACCGTTCACCGGTACGGAAATCAAGCTGAAGTAGACATCACCCGCGTCGATGGCCACCCTCGCTGCCGGGCTTCCCCGCCCCCGTTCCCACACCCC
>Ga0194116_10008068_pt1 | contig 10738 bp, 10 predicted proteins | sample TA2MahsurfametaG_4_FD_148617 | JGI IMG/M metagenome (GOLD analysis project Ga0194116, IMG submission 148617) | Freshwater microbial communities from Lake Tanganyika, Tanzania - TA2015008 Mahale S9 surface | ecosystem: Environmental > Aquatic > Freshwater > Lake | place: Tanzania: Lake... | reverse complement strand
AAAGTAATCAGAACCCAAGGCAGCCTGCCCTTTCCAATCCTGATAGTCACGTATTGATTGGGCGGCAACTTTGTAGCTGGGGAGTTTCAAGATTTCTGTTAGCCATGAGTCTGGAGTAAGACTCAGCCCCTTAAGTTTCAAGTTATTCTCCCTCTGCCATTTGCGATAAATCTACAGAATAATAGGGGAGTAAGACGTAACTCAAAAGAACTTCATGCTGTGCTAATCTTGATTGATATGTCATGGAAAGTCTGGAGCTATTAGGAACGTAGAAGAATTTCTCTCGAAATCCGAAGTTGAGCGACTTGTGCTTAACCCAAGGAAGCGACTTGCTGCTCGTTCATAAATCGTGATCCCAAAGAGAATTGATAAGTTACACTTTGTCATTATTTGTTGGTCTTTCTAGATCAGCTCGAAAAGTCTTCAGGGGCCACAGAATGATAGGCCGAAACTTCGCGAGTTAATCTCTTGCCTAAGATTGGTTGAATGCTGGGTATTCTCGGGTCGAAGGGCCGGGCAAAATCTAGGTCCGAGTGCGTCAAGATGTGGCCGACCGGAAGGTCTCGACAATACACAATCCCCTTTCTTATTACATTGATGATTTCTAATTCAACTGGCTGTATGGATTTGATGGTTTGTCGCAATGATTCAGAAAGAGCACTCAAGTTCTGGATAATTGTGGCCAGTTCAAGAGGGGTTCTAGATAGTGCGTGATCACGGATGTCTGTCCTTTCACGGTCATCAGTTACATGAATTTCAAAAATTCGGGCTCCAAGAGCCAAGGAAGCATAAATAGGTGCGTCCTCCAAGAAATGAGAAGAAAATCCAATTTCAAGATTTGTTGATTCTTTCAAAAAAGGAATCGCCCGCAGGTTCGCCTGGGACAAAGGAGGTGGATATGCAGCTATGCAATGTAACAGTGCAACAGACTCTTCAATTCTTGTCCTTATGGACTTTGCTTTGTTCACGAATTGGTTAATTTCATCGACTGAAGCGGCACCCGTCGAAGCAATAACCGTGGAATCTGATTCAAGAGCTGTTTGAACTGTGGGACTAAAGTTGAAGTCCCCACTTGCAATTTTTATCACCCCACATTGCTCGGCTATAAATTGAACCCAGTCATGAGTCACAGGGGTAGCAAAAACTGGCAAATTCAACTTATTCGCTGCGCTCAGAATCTGGAGAAAGTCACTTTTTGATAAAAAAACACTTTGCAGAAAGGCATGTCGCTTTGTATTCGATCGTGATGAATATAAATCTGGGGTGAATAGTTGAAACTTTACAGCAGAGACACCAGACTCCTTCAACGTAGCAAGCATTTTCTTTATCCAAGATAGAGAACCAGCATGATTTACTCCAAGTTCTGCTATTACGACTACTTCTTCACATGAATTTTTCCCGAAGAGTTTCACACTATTCGTTTCCCTCAGAAGGGAGATTAAGGTTCTTATCTATTTTCCAACAAGCCTTATACCATGAAACATATTTGCTGAGTCCTAATTCAAGATCATGATTAGGTTTGTAGGCAAGCAAAGTTGAAGCCTTCTCTATATCAAGAGATCCGCGTTCCGGATTCAATGAATCGCGAGGTTCATGCTTAATACCCACATTTGGAAAGTTTTTTTGCACTATCCTAGCTGCTGATAACAGTGACTGAGATTGGCCACGAGTCATATTAAAGACTTCCCCGTATGCAACTGAGTTTAAAGTGAGCGAAACTAGGCCTAAAACTAGATCATCTATATAGGTGAAGTCCAAACCTTCCTCGCCATCACCTTTTATGACTAAATCCTTGTTGCGCAATGCATTCTCAATGAAGATTTGCAAGACTCTTCTGCTAATACACCTTGGTCCATACAAAGCAGAAGGCCTCACAATAGTAACGGGAAACCCAAAGACGTTACTGTAAGCGAGGGCTAACTTTTCACCGCCAAGTTTTAATGCCCCGTAAATGTTTCTTGGGTCACAATGTGTGTCTTCTTTGGGAGTGCTCCCCAAGAAATTTCCGTACACCATCGAAGATGAAAAGAAAACTAGTTGACAATCATTTGAAAGTGACCTAACTATATCAAGCGTATTCTCAAGAGTCCTAAAGGAGTGATCGAAAGTGCTGTATGGATCTTTGTTGGCGCGGCTGGCATGAGCCACCGCGGCTAATAGAAAAACTGCATCAGGTTGAAAGTCACTGACTACCCTATTGAGCCTCAGGTAATCTCGAGCATCCTCTATGTGGATGGGAATTGATGCAGCGCGTAGAAGAGTTAATCTTTCCTCAAGAATTTGAATGTAGAAGTCTCTATTAGTAAAGTTAGTTCGAGAGTCTTGAAGTGAAACTAAATTATTAACTTCCAAGCCATCTACAACAAGAACTTCGTAACCGTTGTCCTTTAAAGCGAGTGCCAAGTGATGACCTATAAATCCGGCACCACCGATCAAAAGAATGCGCTTCACGATGCAACTTCCTCTAAAACTTTTGAGAGACTATCTCGAGTAAACAAAATATCTGACTCGGACAGGTGGGGGCCTATCCCCAATGCGATACTGCTTGCCGCCAAGTACTGGGCATTCGGATTCGATAAACTTCGTGAGATTTCCGGGTGCAACCTATAAAATGTAGCCTGAGGTAGCGAAACGGGGTAATAAACAGAACACCCAATACCCAAGTTTTTTAGTCTCAAAAGTATTTGATCGCGGTACCTGGCGAATTTAGGTTCCAAGACAAAGGATGAACAGTAGTTACCTGAAATTCCATAGGTGCATTTATGACTTAAAAATTGACCTAAACGTGAACTAAATTCAGAAGTCAGGAGTGCAATATTTCTCTCCCGAACCTTTAAGAACTCAGGTAGTTTCTTGAGTTGTTCGATTCCTATGGCTGCTGCTATCTCACTCATTCTTAGATTTAGTCCAAAACCGACAATGTCGTATATTCCTGGAATCTTTCGATCACCAACATTTTTAGAGTAGTAAAAAGCTTTAGTTTTCGCCGCCTTCACTATCATGGATTCTTCCTTACTCACCAGCATCCCGCCTTCGCCGGTGGTGATGTGTTTGGCCGGATAAAAGGAAAAAGCACCAAAATCTCCCAGAATACCAACATGCTTGCTCCCAAAATAGGTTCCAAGTGCTAGAGCGCAATCTTCAATCACGAAAAGACCTTTGGATTTTGATAGACGTAACACTTCATCCATTTTTACTGGGACGCCTAAATAGTGTACAACGCAAATTGCTTTTGTCTTTTCTGTTATCGCTTTTTCAATTTGCTTAGTAGATATATTTCCAGTTTCGAGATCCACATCAACAAAAACTGGAGTCGCCCCAACGGCCACAATAGAATTAGCTGTTGCCACATGTGTAAGAGAAGTGACAATGACTTCATCGCCACGACCAATTCCAAGGACCATGTAGGCAAGCTGAAGTGCAGTCGTAGCAGACGAAGTACTTGTAGAATATCCCCCACCAATAAAAGTTGAAAAAGCATCTTCGAATTCGAGAGAAACTGGTCCATGAACTAACTGAGGAGAGTTGAGCACTCTCAGTACGGCATCCTTTTCCTCTTGAGAAATCATGGGTCGCCCAAATTCAATTGTTTTCAAAAGTACCTCCATAATGTCTACTCTAGTTGCCTAAACTACTAGAGGAATACCCAAAGCATATACGCAAAATTCTTTGTATTTCTTCTATACTAGGAAGCGAATAGGTCGCCGAATTTATTCCAGTTAACTTTGCGATGAAGTCTGAAAGCAACGCACCCTTAAAAGGGGGGTTGGCACTTAAACCACTTAAATGGGACAGAGTGTTGTTGCTGTATTCAATGCCTTGACCCTTTACCTCCATCCATGCGGAATCGCCATAGATGGCAAAGTCCCGCCTATGATCAACATTTGCAGAAAAATTAGTAGATAGACTAAAAAAGCCAGATATTTGTGAAGACATAGATATTTGCGCAAAATCATGGACTAAAGATGGTTCTTTGGAGGTCAATCGTCGAGAAACTATTGAGACCTCATGATCAAAATTTCCCGTTATGTAACAGGATAAATCGATTAAGTGTATTAGACCACCAAGGACAACAGAGTAGTCTCTATGCCCGCGCCAACCATCAATTAACTTATGCCATCGACCATAGAGATATTTACCCTCTATAAATACACGAGTTCCAAAAGTTCCTTTAGCAAATTCTTCTCTCAATGCCTTGAATAATGGAGACGTCCTGAGAATGAGATTACAGGTTGTCATATAGTTAGGTTTATTCAATAAGGCAGATTCTATTGCATCGAGTTGCTCCCGTGACGTTACAAAAGGCTTTTCAACAAATGACGGTATCCCCAAATCAATACATTTAAGCAAGTCCTGAAAGTGAAGATGATCAGGAGTTGCTATGACTACAAGATCAACATGTTTCGCGAACTGGAAAAGATCCCTAGAAAAATCAAGTTTTGGCGAAGCAGTTAATTTAGACTCCTCTAGCGCTCTGGGACTAGGGTCATAAACTGAAATCTTGTGGATTGAGGGGTTCTGATCAAGCTCTTGAAAGAGAGCTTGTCCTGCCTTTCCGAATCCCAATAAGACTACTTCCATATTACCAAGACCTTGAAGTAATCAAATCACTTAGATCTTGCCAAGGGGGCATTCCATCGAAAATTGAAACACTCGACTCGTCCAGCATCTTTTCCATTCTGACCAAATCATCTGGGTAATCAACGCATAGATTTATATGTGAGAGATCTCTATCATTGAAACAATTCACAAGTGAAAACTGCTCTGGATTTTCGTAAACGTATGAAGTGACATGTTCAAGATGCTGGCGATTTAACGGACAGTTAATCAGCTTTTCGAGTAGTTCTGATCTTAACACTTCAATGGACTCCCCCCTCGGAAATGTTCGCGGGTACACGTTTGTCAAAATATCCGCGGAAAGACTCCCCTCGAGACTTAAGACCATTTGCACAACCTCGGGATGGAGAAGAGGAGAGTCTGCACTAATTCTAATGATATGAGAAAAGGAGGATTGATTCACAAAGTCTCGAAATCTACCTAAAACATCGTCTAAGTTGCCCCGAAATACATCTACACCGAGGGCCTCAATGTGTCTTACCAAAGGTTCGTCACTTATGTGTTTTGAAGTCAGAACAAAAAAAGGTAACCCAACTTGTTTAGCTGAATTCACGACATGCTCGATAATGGGCCTACCCTGAAGTTGAGCCAGAACTTTCCCCGGGAAACGTTTAGATGACATTCTCGCTTGTATAACCAGCGCCGGAGTAAGATTTTGCATACAAGGATTCGTGCCTAAAAGTTCAAATTTCTTCGGTTTTTAAAGGAGCTACCAGTTGCCATTCACCATTTAAGAAATCCCAAACATCGGGACGGCGATGTAAATCTACTATTTCAATTAGGCGTTCTTCGGAGATTTGCAGATAAGAGCAAATTGACTCCAAGCTTTCCTTCGGCAATTCGCCATCAAAATCATTTATGTATGAATAGGCTTCTTGCCGTGTCATTCGACCACGTTGAATTTGACGGGCACAGTCTCTAAGGCATCTTCCAAATCCGAACTTTATGTACTGCATGTAATAGTAGAGATCGTCCATTACGTCATCAAGGCTGTCAAAGTCTGTGAAAGTTCCGTAAGTACGGCCCCGACGATTTCTCATGAACTCAACTTCACTTTCGACTAAGTTCAAATTGTTGACCACATCCCAAGGGAAAAAGTGAGCGAAGTACAAAATCCTCAGCTGAGACATGTTATCTTCGTTAATGATGTAAGGTTCTAAGTCGGGCTGAGATACGAAGTTATCAATCCAATTTCTTGGGTCATCACCTATTTGATTTTCGAGGATTTCGTCTAGGGAACGCTCCATCGTGCTCATGTCATTTAAGACACGACCGCCATATTCTGATTCACCGTGCTCGGAGTAAAACACAGTTGGAATTTTGTATGCGGCGGCAACGTTAATGGTAGCGGCGTTGATACCGGCGTTCCAATGAACTTTCGGATCGCCACGTTCAATTAGAAACCTCTTACTCAGATAACGGGAGATTTTAAGACTCGGTGTAATCAAAATCGAGTCAAATCCATGGTTCAACATACTTTTTCGGTTAACTTCTCCTTCAATTGTGGGAATCAGCGGGGCAAAGGTTACTAGCAGTGGGTTTAACCCCAGTTCCTTCTTCAAGGTCAGCGCGACGGCGCTAGAGTCTTTCCCGCCACTCCAGCCAATAACACAGTCGTATACTGGATTAGAGTCACCTCTTCTGTTCGATCGGATAATCTCGATTAGTTCGCTTTTCCGATGGTCCCAATCAGTAATCTCTTTACGAGCTTTGTTATAGACACAACCATTACAAAAGCCACTTTCGTTAATCACCATTCTGGGGCGAGTACTTGGCATAAAGCAGCCTTTGCAGTATTGCATTCTCTTCATATAGCGCGAACCATCAAATCCCCGGAAGCCAAGGTTGTTCTCCAGTTAGAAATAGTGTTGGTGGTCAAATGATATACATTACTGGTGCAAACTCCAACCACATTTTCTCTTTCGAGAGCAGCACGCAAATGATCAATATTGCCAAGCCCCCCAGAGAGGATGAATGAAGATTCACTTATTTCGGCCAAATCATCTATAACTGCAAGGTCCAGACCTCGTAATGTTCCGTCCCGTTCAATAGAGTTAAGCAATATGTCAGAGCCACAATTGATGCCAATCTCTTTAATTCGATCAACAAGTTTAATTTCAGTTATACAGTCTCTTGTCGCAATGAAAGGACCCCAATGGTTGATGGTTGAGACTACAGAGGATCTACCATACTTTCTAACGGATTCTGATATCAAGAGATCGCTTTCAGGATCGGTTTGATTTATAACGTACCGATCTGCTCCAAATGTGCGGAAAAGCTCAATATCATCAATGTGTCTTATGCCTCCACCAATTGTGATTGGAAGTTGAGAGTGTTCAGTAACTTCCTCAATTGCCCGTCCAAAAATCAACTTATTTGGAATGGCTTGATCACCGGATACATCTATGAATACCATTTCATCAAAGTATCTGGTATCGATAAACTTATTTATGTAGTGGTAGTCGGCGACAAAATTCCTCGTTCGACAAAATATACTGTTATCCAAAAGCACTAGACCAATGATTCTCTTATACATAGGGCCTACCCAGAAACTCTTCTAACAATTTTAGACCAACAAGCTGACTCTTCTCTGGATGAAATTGAACCGCATAAGTTTCATACTTCTTCAATATTACGGGGAATACTCCCCCAAAGTCTGATACGGCACAGACATCTCTAGCATCAAGAGCTTCAAAAATAAAGTTATGATTAAAGTAGGCGTCGAATCTTGAACCATTAGGGAAAGCAAGAACTTCTTTGGTCACTTCGACCACGTCCCATCCGTTGTGAGAGCGATTTACGTCCAATACTTTGACGGAATCAACTACTTGCCCTCTAAATATTCCTACACCAGCCCTCATTTCTCCCTCAAATCCTCTGTCAAGAAGTATCTGGGCGCCTAGGCAGATACCTAATGTTGGCATCTTCTTTTCAAGACATCTGTATCTCAGCACCTCGGTAAAGCCATACTTATCCAAGAAGTCCATTGCTGAGTTGAATGCACCAACTCCAGGAAGTATGAGATAGTCAATCTCAAGTAAATCATTCGGTTGAACGATCTCTTGCACGGCAATATTGCGCTGTTTAAGCACCCGGCTCAACGAGGGTAAATTTCCAAACCCAACTTCAAGAACACCAACAGTCTGAGTCTGAGCGTTGCTCACCTATAAATGGTACATCCATCGGAAGAGTGGAATTCGCGAGTGGCTTCAGTCCTTTTTCTCGAAGCTCTATGTACGACGCAACAATGATGGAAGTACCCGGAATGTTTTATTTCAGATGAATCTGGTACGCCTTTACTTTGATGGACACTAGATTCTAACTATTGATGTACAACTCTTCTCACCAGAACGGAAATTCGGGAGATAAACCGCCTCACGTATCTCTTAATGCGTCTTATTTGGAACAAGAGTTTACGTTCGAAGAAAGTGATCTGACTCTGTTCAAGATTCGTTTCGGAGATTTGCCTCAATATGATCTCCTGGATTGTACTCGGAGAGAGGCCATCTACGGCATGACAATCAATCTGTATTCCTTTTGCGGTATCATCATAATCGACATGTTCGCAATAAACGCGAGTCTCAGGTAGCGATTCAATATGAGGCAGGAGCCAGATTGCTTCACGCAAGGACTGACATAAGCCTTGTGCTGGCGAGAGGTTGACATTCAAGCAGTCCCAATCCGATATGTTCAAGATGGAGCTTCTTGGAAACTCATTCATATTTAGGAAAGCTCCATTCAACGCTGAAAATTCGGCAAAATAGGACCGGTTTGATGAGTCAAAGCAGAAATTCTGCGAAGCGAATAAGTCGTTCAAGCGGATAAGTAGCCTTCCGCCGAATCTTGGATCTCCATATACGGGAAGGTGAGTTCTTAGCGCATTGAAAAAGGATTCATGACTGAATGTTGAGTTCACGATTTCGTCCAGATAGCCCTTGTCCAAAATGTAGTCAAGCATAAGTTGGGCTTCAAAGCGCTTTCTAGTCTCCGTTGTGAGTGCACTTTCCTGAAGCGGGTGTTCACGATACTGAATGATGGATTTCTCATCTATAGAGAAGAAATTTTGTCTTACAAGGCTAAGGCCTACCCACCAGTCGCTTACGTATCTTGTGGAATAAATCTCTCTAGGTAGAGCCTTAAAACGGAAAACTAAAGCGGGCCAAACGAATGGAGCGGCATGAAATGAAAGGGCAAGATTTTCCTCAAAAGAGTAGTTCTCTTTGAGAATTGGCATCAGAAGGTTTCCTGTCAAGTGGCCTGATTGATCTATTGACTCCCCAGAAAATCCTATAGCTGTAAGGTGAGGACTTGCTTCTAGAGCTCTTCGCACATAGGAATATTCCTCAGGCTTGAGCAAATCGTCATCGCCTAGGAATTGGACCCAGTCAAGATCATGATTTCGAAGCTGGAGCCATATTGGTCCAGGTAAGACCGAGTTCCTTTCGAGTTTTTCAATCATTACACGATTGGGGAATTCCGATAATATAATTTTTCCTAGGTGCTCTGAGGCCTCGGATGTTCCATTTAGCACAAGGATAAGATTTATCCAATGGTGAGTATTAAGCGTTTCGCGTACCGAATCAAGGCAAATTCGCAACAACTCTGTTCTTGAAGGTTGCGTAAGAATCACGATGGTGAGTTTTGATGGGCTATACACGCGCACCTCGATTTAGTCGAACAATGAATTGAGGTCTAATCAAAACAAAGAAAACACTAAAAAAATAGGTTTTCGTGGCACCCTGCACAGATTCGTAGACTTCTCTAGCTTCGATCATGAGAGCTATTATTTGTCTGTGAATTGAAGGGAAAAAGAAACATTGTTGGTACAAAAGATAGACATCATCTAGCGTACAGTTGTAAGACTGGGGAAAAACGAATTGGTCAGTCATCGTTGACTGCCAACTTGGGTGAACGGAGTGATGATCTGCTATGAAACTTAGTTTGGGAAAAATCATCAATCGGTTGGGCCGCAATCTTGAGGGACCTCGAAGCAACTTCGTGGAACAGTTCCGCTACGGCCATCGTGAGATACTAGTGCTCTATGCTGGCTTGAGTCCCGATATGGCCATACGAGGAAGTCTCGAGCATGGGTGGTCTCCTTTCGGGCCAAGTGTTGGAGTTCCAAAACTGTTGGGCGGAAGATTTCTTCACCTCGCATGGAGCTCAATCAATATGAAGAGAAATTCTTTGCACTATCCCAAAAACGTTAAGGCAATCGGTGCTCCCTTTCTCTACCTCTTGAAGTTGATGGAGAGCTTACCGAGGACCCAAGGATCTATAAAAAGAAAATTTCTATTTATTCCACCTCACGGAGGTGAGACTTCAGTCCCTGAACTCAAGGGACTATTAGATCAGTATGTCCAGCAGTTCGATCCGACAGATTCAAGCGTCCAGTTGTATTGGACAGAGTTTGTGAACCCAATAATTCGAGACGCTTATGACAAGGCTGGATTCGAAGTCACGTGCGCAGGATTTTGCGGACTCTCTTTGAATGAAGGCTTGGCATTTAGTACTCGGGAAAGAGCCATTTCAAGTCTGGGATCAAGAAATGTCTATCTCTTCAACATTCTAAGAAGCCTCGAGCAACACGACGAGGTTGTTGCGGGGACATTTGGTACGAGTACGCTTTATGCGGGCTATCTAAAGAAACCAGTGCACCTCTTGCAAGCATGGAATAATTTTCAAAGCAAGATGACAATTGATAAGTACGGTAGGATATATGAAAAAGATATGTCTGAGCAAGAGTTCTACTTGTATCTTCAATCAGAAGTTGCTCGACACTTTTCACAGAATCTGAAGAGCAACATAGAAGATTTCTATCTTTACTGTGCCCAAGAGCTCGGTGAGTCAGACCTTCTTTCAAGCTTTGAGCTTTGCCAACTAGTAAAAGAAAACTCTTTTTCTATCATGTCAAACGAAGCAGTGTTGGGGTTGAAAGAATCATTGGCTAGAAACTAAATTAGGAATCTCACAGAAGAATCGAGTCTCTACATAAGGCACTGTTTGAAGGCGCAAAATCAACCCAGTTTGAGTAAGATATGTAATGGTGGCGTGTCCGAGCGGCCTAAGGAGCGCGCCTCGAAAGCGCGTGTTGGGGAAACTCAACCGTGGGTTCAAATCC
>Ga0194116_10008065_pt1 | contig 10741 bp, 6 predicted proteins | sample TA2MahsurfametaG_4_FD_148617 | JGI IMG/M metagenome (GOLD analysis project Ga0194116, IMG submission 148617) | Freshwater microbial communities from Lake Tanganyika, Tanzania - TA2015008 Mahale S9 surface | ecosystem: Environmental > Aquatic > Freshwater > Lake | place: Tanzania: Lake Tanganyika... | reverse complement strand
TTTTGAATATAAAATTTTTTTAAAAAGATTGAACCAATAAAATATTTAAATCTAATATATTTGATTTGACATATTTTAAATAAATTTTTGACAAAATTAAAATAAAAAATGGAAAATTTAAATGAAAAATATAATGAAAACATTCAATCTCGGTACTTTATATTAAAAGAAGGAATTTTCAAAAACACAAAAAAAATCTTGAATATTTACAATGATTCATTAATGATTGAAAATACTGATGAATCCGAAAGGGAAATCATACTATTTGAAAATATTGAAAATGTTTTGTATTCAAAAGAAAATCAAAAAGAATTTAGCATTTCTTATAAAGGAACTTCAGAAGTGAATGATATTAGAGTATTCAAATTCTCAAGTCATTTGCGAACACAGATAATTACTGATATTTTAACTCAAATAGTATTTTATTTAAAAATTATTTATTTCATTATTAAAATTATTTACATTTTCTTTTCTTCAATATTCTCCTCTTTAGTGTAATTTATAATTTATTATTCTGTTATAATAATACTGAAAAATTTTATATAGGATATGTCTTCTAAAATCCACTATTATCCGGTTGAAAATTTCAAAAGTCTATTAATATTTGATGAAACAGAAGATATTTTAACAAATTTTATTCGAAAAATAAACTCCGAAAAAATAAATTTTTCTAATACAAATAATTCATCAATTCAAATTCCACAATCTACAAACCAACAACAAATTGTAGCTGAAAAAGAAAAGAATTTAAATCGTCTTTCTTCTTTTACTTCTGCAAATGTTTATGAGATTACATTTAACTTGCATCGCTCTATTATTGAGTTGGCCAATTTAGATTCAAAACGTGAGACACGTATAAGATTAGCAGATATTGAATCAATAAAAGTTTATGACGATTATTTAATTTCACTTGAAATGCTCGATAAAATCAGCCTATATTTTATTCCTAAAAAGCAAAGTGAAGTCAAGATAATTGTAGAAAAAATTTCTGAGTATTGTAAAGTATTTTTAGGCTTTGAGGTAAATCTAGAATTTTTCCCTATAAGTGAATTTAAAAAGATTTTTCCTGCACCAAAAACTAAAATATTTTCTTATTCGAATATTTTTAGAAGAATTTATGATATGTATGAAAAAAGTGTGGTTTTAGTAGCAGATTTAGAATATTTGTATGAAATGTTCGAAGACCAAGAGGGTAATTTAATTAGAGTAAACAAAATTCCATTACAAGAAATTATTTATGTTATATGTTCTGAATTTCGTAGAGATTATTTTGAAATTTTTCTTAAAAATAATTCCCGTTTTGTATTTAAAGTAAGTAACTCGGAAAGGAATGTTATTGTGACAAACATTTTGGATATTATATCTGATAGATCGAAAAATTCAGAAGATGAGATATTACTTTTGTCATATAAACCTAAAATAGAGTTTAAAATAAATGGATTTATAAATGAAGAAGTTGATATGGATTATGAAAATAAACTCTATACTAATCTTCAAAATTATATTTCAGATGAAAAAACAAGAGAAAAAATAATTGAAGATATATGTGTTAATTTTTGTTTAAGATCTAAAAAATTTAGAAACAATTCATCAATTAATAAAAAGACTCTTCAAGCAATTTATGAAATATTATCACAAGAAACAAATAAACTTGTAGAGTTACAAAAACAGGAAATTAATGTTATTAATAATAAAAATTATTCTAAAAGATTAAGTGTTATTAATCATTATCTTATTTTCATTCAAGGAGTAATAAAAATATTTCATTCTGAAAAATTGATTGGAGATTTATTTGACTTAATTGAATCAAACAATTCTCAAATAATATTTTATAATGTTTTTGTTATATATAAAAATTTACTTCCTAGCTCTAGTAAAGTTTTAAAGAAAGAAGAAATTGCTCAAAGAAAATGGATGATTTCTTCTCATTTTGATAATTCTTTAAAAATTAAAAATATACTCTATAACAAGATTTTTGATTTCAAAACTAAACAAAAAATTATAAATTTTGAAGAAAACAATGTAAGATAAAAAATTTTTCAAAAATTGTAAATTATTAATTTATTAATTAATATTTAAAATTGATAACGACTTTTAAATATGCTATTTTCACTAAAATAGCATTTTATGAGGCTTCTTTAGTGACAATTTTGTTTCATAATATCAAAAGATCTATGCCAATTTTAGATTTTAGGACCTCTATTTTTTTAATTTTCAATCAATTCTTATATTAATCACTTTTTAAATTAAATATTTACTCTCATAGATTATCCCTATCTACATATTAACGGAACTCTTGAAGAATGTTTATCTTTTTTCCAAAGAAATGAACACTTTAAACGAAATTATACGCGAATTTAATACGTTTGATTTTCTATATATTCTTTATCTTCTATTGAATTGTAAATCAAACATTATGAAAAAAGTTTCTATTGAGATGCTAATTTTACTTTTAAAGAATCTACCTTATGAACAAGAATTTAAGCTTAAAAATCTTATCTTGTCCCGAACCCTAATAATATTCAATTTTTTGAGCATTTATTTCAAGCCACCAAACGATGTTTTACGTAATTTAGCTTTAAAATTTTTAAAATCATTCCTTATTTCACATGTTGAAGCAACAAATTTAATTACTAATTTATTCCCTATGACCCTTTTCTACCATATTTATAAGGATAAAAAGCCAAATCCGATTAATTGGCTGGATCATGAATGGGATAATTTTTTCCACATAGTACTAAAAGATACACAATCAACCCAATTAATATGGAATCAAAACTGTCGCAATGAATTGCTTGAATCAATTCAAGTATTGACATCACGATATGAATCTTTTACAGATGATAAATATTTAGTGCATTCGCTGAATTTAGATGTCGAATATATAAACACTAATTATGACAGGGAAGAAGGAGTTTCTGGAATTAAAAAAGCAGAATCTTTACAAATGGAAAATAGTGTTTCTGCTAATAATATAAATTTGAATAAAGTTTTTTCTCTAGCACAATTTAATTTTTCTAATTTAAATGTCTCTTATTACTGTCTGAATTATAAGGAAATTAAATTTGAGTATTTGACACTAAAAAAGCATGTATTTGTATGGCAGTATTATTTGAAAAAATTATTGAATGAATCTCTACCACCAAATTTTAATCAGCATATTGAAAAACCAAAAAAATTTTGGAATAAATTAATGGGCGAATTAATTAATACATTTAATGAAAATAAAATATTGCTGATAATAAAAACACTTTCTCTTTTATATAAATATTATAGCGAATTAATAGGTCCCTTTAAAGAATATAAATATTTCATTAATATTTTTTCATCAACTAAAAACATAGACATTAAAATCATGATTGTCCAGCTTTTTTGCGTAACTTTAGAAAATGAAGAAAAAGAAATTAAAGAACCTAACCTTAAAAAACTTATAGAAACACAAATTCTAGAACATTTGCTTAATTTTATTTCAGAATTAAATTCGATTGAAAAGGTAAAGGAGAACATAAAACATTTAAATTATCAAAACACTAAGGAATATTTAGAAAAAACAAAGGATTCAAAAAGTTGTGCTTTTCTAGATTCTAAAGAAAATTTTTTGAAGAATCTTTTGAATCATTTTGAACAAGATAAAAATTTTCCATTATATGCCGAATATAATTATGTAGATGAGTCATGGAACACTGCGGACAAATGTGTAAAAGTCTGCACTCTAATTATTCGCTTTTTGAAGATGATTATGAAAAGGTATTCTATAGTTAATGAAATTGACTTAAAAATTAATTTCCCAATACCACAAGTTAAATTAATCTTTTTTGATCCTCAAAACTTATTGAGAATTCTTTCTTTGCTTTATATTGACAATGAAAATCTCATTTTAGAAACATTGGATTTGATTATAAACTTTTTGAATGATCCGCTTACTTATAAAATGGTTTTACATTATACTAATACTATTGATATTTTGATATTTTATATGATAAAATATAAATCGAAAAATATAATGAAATTTATTGATAATATGTACTATTATCATAATGTATTCTTTTCATTTGATTTCTTAAGGAAAAATTCATCTGAGGACTATAATTTATCAAGTACTTCTAGTTCTGCCAATATCATGAGCTATCGCAAGGATTCAATTAATATTAGTAATAAACCTCTAACTAATAAAAATTTTGGAAACCTTGGTGGGACTAATAATAACAATTCAAATATTAATACAATTAATCATGCTTTTAATCCGAATAATGAATTTTTTAATTTAGGAAATACTATGAATAATTTTTGTTATATATCTGATGATGAATATGATTTCTTTGAAAATTATCAGAATGCAAATAAGTTTCTTTCTAGATATTTTCCTATCAGTTTAATTTATCATTTAATAAACTCAGATTTTATGGAATTCATGGAAACTTTACAATCAAATGTTTATAAAAGCAATTTAATTTGGAATGCTGATATGTTTGAAAGATTGATTAACAACTTGACTGAATTGCTAAAAACTTATATTTTACTTGATTCACCTCAAGATAATAACAATCAAATTCAAAATGCTTATATGAGTAATTATAATACAGAATCAAACGCAAATGAATATGTATTAAAAATAATGAATTTTAATTGTCTAAAGTCTAATAACTCTAATATAAATTCTCTATATTCAAATAATCCTTTACATTCATACAAAGAATTCGAACTGAAAAATTTTGCTTTTGATCCGAAATTCAAAATAGAGTATCAAATAATTACAGATAGGATGAATTGTTTTATATATTATTTTGATTTATTTATATTCAATAAAAAAAAATTGAATGAAAATAAAATTTTAAATAAAGATGAAGTTTTAGTGAAAAATTTAAAAGAAAATGATGTTTTAAATATAGAGAAGGAAAATTTATCCGAATCAGTTCAAGCCGAAAATTTTAAAATTATAGGTTATTCTATAGAAAATATATCTATCCATAAATCTTCTAATTTTGAAATTTCATTGAGAATAGATCCCAATCATTATAATATAATTGCAAAATCTATTATACAAAAAATCAACAAAAGATTCTTATCAGTTAAAAATTTTTACAATTTAATTGACATCGAATTTATAGTATATTTGAAGGCATTAAAATTTATGATAAAAGAGTAAATATTTATTTTAATATAAATAAATTTTTTTTCAAAGATTTTTTATTGTTTCAAAAATTTTTAAAATTTGTTTATTTTTTGTAAAATATAGATATAAAATAACATTCATTGAAGACTTACGAATATTGAAAGATGTATTCTTAAAATTATTTTCATCCGCTGATAAAGAATTTAATTCTGATTTAGAGAGCACTTCAAGAAATTTAACGGCAAGTCAAGATAATTTAAGCAATACAAGTAATCAATTTAAGAATGCTCCCAATAATCAAAATACTTTTTCTGTCGAAAAAAATATAAAATTAATCAAAGAAGAAGTTACAATAAAACTTTTATTACAAATTTTTACAATGCATTTTGAAAAAATAGAATCTTCAGGGTTACCTTTAATTTCAATACCAAACCAGAATAATAAAGTAAATAATACAAATCTAAATCCTCGAATTAACGCAAATTATAATCAACAATTCAATGACAAAATTATAAAATTAAGTAATGAAATGATTGTTTGTATATTTAAAGGAATAAATTATTTTTCAACAAAATATTTAATAAAATCGCAGATAGCTCTCAATTATTTTTCAGAGATAAAATCTGATAATTATAAAAATAATAGTAATTTTAATTCAAAATTTATTGGAGGAGTTGAAGATGAAAAATATTTTGCTTCAAAAGCTGAATTAAATATGGTTTATAAAATACTTTTAATAATGAATAAATATAATTTCTTAAAAGCGAAATTAATTCCAATCTTAACAAGTAATTTAAGTCCTAGAAATACTATTAGTGAAAACACTCCTAATTTGAATACTTTATCAAGTACTAATCCTAGTTTTAATTTGAACACAAATCTTAATATTCCAATTAAGAATTCTTGTGAACCTTTAAATCAAATTCCAAATCAGCAATCTTCATTGAAAGCTAATTACATATTACAAAAATTATTGCTTAAATATTCTTCAGATAATAAACCAAACAATTTTAACAATCAAGGAAAACTTGATTATCTTGATGAAATTCTTGATAATATTGAAATTATTATTAAGAATTTTGAGATAATTATTTTCTCTGATATTTTGGAAAAAATTGCAAATAAAAATAAATCCCCAAAAGATTTATTCAATAATGATTTTAAAGAGATTTCAAAATATTATTTAGAAATTTTTAATTTTCTAAAGACCTTATCTAATAATTCTGGACTAACTTTATTACTTATTAAAAACGGAATTTATTTATTTGTGCTCTATTTCATCACAAAATATAACTCGAAATCATTTATCAATGATAACAAAATGAAAGATTTTTTGAATGAAATTTCAGAGTCTAGTTATTTTATTCTTAAAAATTTAATTACTCATGTTCACTCATTTTCCAAAAATCAAACACAAAGAGGAGGCAGTTGCAGTATAGTTTTACCTGTTCAACAGACTTCTGCAAATCAAAATATAAATCACTATTTTGGTGAAGAACAAATCAATACTAATATTAATAATGTTGTAAATTTAAATAATTTAAAAAGTCAAAAGTCTGAAAAATTTGACCCTGCATTATTAAATACTTCTTTAAACTCAAAAAGCCATGAGTTTACATTTATCAATAAACTCCATAAAATTTTCAATGTATTTGAAAAAGTTATCAAAAATTTATTACAAAATTATTTTTATGAATTAATATTAAATCCTATTTCTACAACTGCAAGTAAAGAACTAGGAGCAATAATTAAATTAGAAAACATAACTCCTGAAAGTCAATGTATTGTATTTCTAAAATGTATGAAATCCAGTATAGAAACTCCTGATTTCATATGGAATAAAAATTATAGAAAAGAGATGAAAAGCATTATTTATAGAAACTTAATGAAATTAAATCAAAATAAATTTCAAGTTAATTTTAGTTTATTTTCTATGGCCAATAATTTTTTGAACTTAAATATGAATAACAATACTCCTCCTCAAAATTTAGATAACACTGAAGCAAAAAATCAACAAAATTTATCAACACTTACTAAATTAAACTCCAATTCTTCGATAATTAATAATGTAAACTATATAAATTACGAAAATAAATCTGATTATGAAGTAATCAATTTAGAGCATCTCGAGAATCTACAAATTTTTGAATATATTTCTTCCAGAAAAGAATTAAAAATTGGAAAAATATATATTAGAGTTTATAATAAAAATTATGAATTTAAATTAGAAAACCCAAATCAATTTTTAGAAGCACTCAAACAAAATCTTTTGGATATTGAATATGAGAATTTTAATTATAAAGACTATTTCGAGAGTTTAAAAAGAGAAAGTAAAATTGAAAAAAATTCAAGGAATAATAATTTCAATAGCGCCCAAATTCCAATTAAAGATATTAATTCTGATATAATTAATGATTCAAATTTAGAACAGAATCCAAATAAAAATGAAAATGAAATAGGTTATTTTTCTTATGATGAAAATTTAAAATTAAATATAAATGTCATTGATGAACTGCTAAAGGCAATTTCTAATGTCATTAATTACTCCAAAGCAGATGAAACTATTTTACTTAATGATTCAATATTCGTAGAAAAATTTTATAAATTATTAAATGAAAATATTAATTATAATAGTAATATAAAAGAAAAATTAAAAGAATCAATGAATGAAAAAAATGATAAAAATTTAGCAAATACAAATTTGGAGAACACTAATAAAGATAGAATTTTTAAAAGCCCAATGCAAAAAGGCAGTGGTCCGGTAAACATATTTATAAATTTTAAATCAAATTTAAATAAAAAAATTCGAGATTCTAATTTAGAGATTGATAGAGAAAACATATTTACTTTGCTCAATATAAATTTAAATTATCAATCCAGTGAATTTTTTGAAGAAGATTTTAAGATTATAGATTTAATTCCGTCATGTTTAAACTTATTGTATATTCTTTCGATGATAAATCCAGAGTCTATGAAATTCGTTTTAAATCATAATATAATATTTATAATTCTAAAGATTATTAACAATTATAATACAAAATCTCATATAGATCCTATAATTAGAATATTAAGATTAATAAATAAAAACCCAGAATATGTAGACAAACTCAATATATCTATATTTTTGTTTTTGCTTAAGAAAATCGTATCTTTTAGAGATCTAACACTTTATATCTTGGAAGAAGAAAAAGTATTAAATAGATCAATAGAAAAAATTACAATGAAATTAAAAACTTTAAATTCTCAAGACAAAACATTGGAAGACATCAACACTAACAATATAAAAGCAAGTGGTAATAATAAAATTAAAATAAGTGAGTACTTTGAAAAAGTAAAACTCTTAAAAAATCAAATGCAAATTTTGAAGGAAACTTACGCGAAGATTCAGCAATTAGGAATTGACATAATTAAAATTATTAAAAAATTTATTAATAATGAGCGAATAGGTTTTGCAATAAAAGGAATTTTTGAATTCTATCTTCCAAACAAAATAATCAACAGTTTATTTTTAAGTAAAGAAACTAACGAATCAAGTATCAAATGTCTTGGGGAAGAGTTAGAATTACCAGATTTAATTTGGAATAAAGAAGCTATTCAACAATCCAAGAAAATTTTAGATGAAGACACAATTTTCATATTAAATGATGAAATAAATTTGGATAATTTTCCACTGAATTTGATATCACATAAATTACTACCTCAAAAATGTTTCTTTTTTGAAATTTCTGATGAATATAGACTAGATAATATTTATATAAGGATTTTCAATAAGGACCCTTCTTATAACTTAGGAAAAAATCTTGTAATTTTCTTAAAGCAAATTTTCTGTGATTGCTTAAATAATTATAAAAAATTAAAATTTTTTGATTATTTACAAAATAATAAACCGAATAAAAATAACATTAATCTTGATAATGAAAAAACAGAATTTGTTAATAAAGAATTAGATATGAATAATAATGATTTAATAATATCAGGAAAATCGAATAATTTAATAATCGCAAGCTTAAAAAATCAAATATTATGTGGTTTTACTGCTATTTTATTAATAATTGAACAAATAAACTTCAATGATTTTAACGATAATTTAGGAATTTCTTCAGTTGAAGAAATGAAAAATTTGGTAAAGGATGAAAATGAAAAAAATTTAATAAGCCTTGTGCAAAGGTCATTTGAATATCAGAATCTCATTTCTGAAACATTTATAAGAAAATTAACTAATTTAATTTTGTATTCTTTTGCAATAAATGATAACGAGAAAAAAATTAACCTAAAAGCTCTAGGTCAATTTTTGTGTTTCAGCGATAATTTGAGATTTATTTATTTACAAATTTTTTATTTGCTTTGTGTAAATAAAAAGGCAATAAATATTATTTATAACATGATTGATATTAATGGACTTTTGGAAAAATTTTATGAAATTGAAGAACAAATAAGTGATGGTAAATTTTTTTATAAATTAAATTTATTTTCAAAATCATTATTATTTTTAATTAATTATTAATTAAAAATCATAAAGTTAAATAAAACTTTTTCTCTTATATAGCCGAATTTGTGATATTGCTTCTTATAGCATACAAATTAATGTCTTTTGATTTATCCATCATGAGTGGATTTTTAACTACTAATTTCAATAATTATGTTGATTTGCAAGAGAAAAGAAATAATTTGACAAAATATGTTCAATTATTATTTATAAAAGTTTTAAATGATTCTCAATACGGTGAATCAATGATAAATTTAATAAAACAAGTAAATTTAAGAATATTATTGATTTTAAAATAAATTTTTAGAATCCTGATAGATACACAAACTTTAATCACAATCTATCTCAAAAGCTGAATTTCTATGAAACTTTTGTTGCTAATATTTGGAGAAATAGTCCTGAAAGCAAAGAACAAGCTATGATAATTTATAAAACAAATCATCTTGCGAATAATATTATAGACGAATCTAAAATAAGAGAAAAGGGTTTGTACTATTCCTTCGAAAATAGATTTCCTATTTTACCTTTAAACTCTATTTCTTACTTTTCAATTAAAGACCTTAGAGATATCAATTTTACCAGATTATTTAATAAGTTTTTGGAAATTGATACAGAAACTGAATATTTAAGTATTAAAAGATATTTATAATAAATCTTTTTTTTTTAGGAGATAAAAGAACAACTAATAATGAGAATATTGGTAGAGAATTCAAATTATCAACTTTGGATGATGATGATACTAATCTAGAAATCATGAGTAGTATTTAGATTATTTCAAATAATTATAATTGATATTTTATTAATTTTTAAATTAGAAAATTTCGATATACCTTTCGTTTACAAATATTTTGAGAAACAATCAATTGACGAATTCAATGAAACTAAGTAATTATTAAATTTTACATTTTAGCAATCTAATAAGTGATTTATCTTATTAATATGACTTGTTGATGATTTTCTAATATTTATGAATATTTAAATATTATTTGCAATAAATCTCTTGATTATTCCAATAATAATAGATATTTAAATTAAAATAATATTTTAATTAATAATTTAAAATCTATTATAAATTACATTAATTTTTTAAAACCAAGTAAATTTAAAACATCTACAATTTATCATTTATGAAAATACTTTGG
>Ga0194116_10008064_pt1 | contig 10741 bp, 11 predicted proteins | sample TA2MahsurfametaG_4_FD_148617 | JGI IMG/M metagenome (GOLD analysis project Ga0194116, IMG submission 148617) | Freshwater microbial communities from Lake Tanganyika, Tanzania - TA2015008 Mahale S9 surface | ecosystem: Environmental > Aquatic > Freshwater > Lake | place: Tanzania: Lake... | reverse complement strand
GATTGCCGTGAAGAATCCGCTTATCCAGCCAACCCAGATTCTGAATATGGTTGGGAAAAACTGTTCTCGGAACGCCTCTACTTTGCTTATCATCGTAACTATGGTATCCCTGTACGTGTTGCTAGATATCATAATATTTTCGGACCAGAGGGAACCTGGGAAGGTGGTAGAGAAAAAGCACCCGCAGCAATCTGCCGAAAGGTAGCATATCTGCCTGAAGAAGGTGGAACAATCGATGTGTGGGGAGATGGAAAACAAACTCGTTCATTCCTTTATATTGATGAGTGTATTGAAGCAACTCGTAGAATGATGGATTCTGATTTTATCGGACCAGTTAATATTGGTTCGGAAGAGATGGTGACTATTGATCAACTAGTTGATACTGCTGCTAAAGTTTCTGGTAAAGTTGTAGAAAAGAATCATATTGATGGACCTCTTGGAGTTCGTGGACGTAATTCTAATAACGATTTGATTCGTGAAAAGTTGAGTTGGGATTATTCTCAAACTCTTGAGGAAGGTATCCGCAAAACCTATAATTGGATTGTGGAGCAAATCAAAAAAGCATGAATATTATTGTAGGAAACTGTTGTGGAACTTTTAGCGGAGTTCTGAACTATTTTAGTTGGATGTCACTGGCGGATATTCCAGAAAATAACTTTAAAATTTATCTGCACTCATGCAATAAAACGCATGATATGAATAATGTTATTACTACAGTTCAAAAACCGTATATTACTTCAGATCAATTTGATAAAGATCTTTTAGATAAAAATGTTCTTCCAAAGTTCTTTAATCTTGGGAATAATATTTCTAATGATTATCCAGAAAATTTTGTTTTTGTTGAGCACTACCCCCATCTTTATAAAAAATCAATTGCATCTTATCCAGAATATCTTTTTAAGTATGATGGAAAAGGTGGAATGATTCATTCATATATTGACTCTGAACATCTGAAAGAAATTAGATCTACTTTCAATAAACAGTGGAATAAACTTTCTTTTTCTGAGGAGTTTTCCAAGCGAGTTCAAGAAGAAGAAAAGTTGATTGATGGAAAGAAAGTTCTATCAATTATGTTGAGAACTGTGTATCACTATGTTGATCCTCGAAATGGAAATGTATTTTCGGATAATCCAGAAATTTTTGTTAACTATGCTGTAGAAGCAGTTAAAAAAAGAATGGATGATTATGATGCAGTGTTGGTAACAACTCAGAATCAACCTTATATTGATGCTTTCAAATCTGAATTTGGGGAACGTTGCATTTATACTGATAGACCTAGATTTGAAGACTTTAACGATTGGCGAGGAGTTGGATCTGATTGGTATTCTATCTCGGATGATGAGTATGAAACTGAAATTGAGAATTGTCTTCTAGATGTTATCCTTACCAGTAAGACAAATCATATCTTAGGAAGTTGTAGTAATATGTTCCTTGGGGTTCTTTCCATGAATCCCGAAGTTACATTTGATTTGATTGAAGGTATATCTGATTTTTGGGGAGCATAAAATGATTCATCTTTTTACATCGGCTAGTGGAAATGATACTGAGGGTATTGGTGCAATTGCTCAATGTCAAATCCATACATATACTTTATCTAAACTTTTGGGTGTAAATTTTATTGGGCAGACATTTACTAACCTTCAACATTATCAAGAACATTCAACGCAAGAAAAGTTTTGTCAAGACGTAACTGAGTTTTTTAATATTCCCAATACAAATGTTATCACCGAAGATGTAATTAAATTTGAAAGAATTGATGATGAGTTAATTAAATTTGTAAGAGAAAATAAAGACTCTAATGAAGATATTTTCTTAGAAATTGATAAATTTGATTTGATGAAATTTGCTGATGCAAATTACGAAACTTGGGTCCAGTTCATTCCAGACTTGGCATCTTGTGTACAATTTGATCAATCAAAATATTATTTTGATGATGATAAAATAAACATTTCTCTACATATTACAAACTTTATTGAAGGTAGAGATAATGATAGAAGTTTACAGAGAGAGCAATTCGTTCAAGGAAATAACAAAGAACAATATTACATTACCCTACTTCAAAAATTAAATGAAATTTTTAGTAGAATTGATAATGGAACTCTCTTTACTGAGAAGGAATATCATATCTATTCTAGATCACAAACCCCAGGCGATATATCTCAGTTTGAAAGTTTTAAAAAACTTGGGTTACCAATCACATTTCATATTGATGAACACCCACTAACATCTTTATATCATTTAATTAAATCTGATGTAAAAGTTTTGTCTAACAGTTCTTTTAGTTATATCTCTGCACTGTATGGTAATGAACTTTCTATTGCTAGAGATAATTTTCAACACAAAATTCCATACAACGTAATCTATTCGGACTACAATGGTAACTTTGATGAATCTTTAATTTGTTTAGAATGATAAAAACATACGTTTTCGATTTAGATCACACTCTGTGCGATACTAAAAAAGATGTGAATGGTAGATGGCTTTATTTTGAAGCATCTCCATTTATAGAAAGAGTAGAAAAAGTAAATAAACTATGGAAAGAGGGTAATAAAATTATCATTGAAACCGCAAGAGGGTGTGATTCAAAAATAAATTACTATGAAAAAACTTTTGATCAACTTCGTTCTTGGGGATTAAAGTTTCACCAATTAAGGACAGGTGTAAAATTTAGTGCAGATTATTATATTGATGATAAGGCAGTAAATAGCGAGGACTTTTTTAATGGGATCGATTAATAAAATTGTTAAAAAATCACCAAACTTTGTTAAACGTTTTTATTATAATGTAGTTCCATTTCATAAGAGATATGGGACTGTTTATAAAGAAACTTTAGATTTTTTAATGCAAAGTCTTCATTGGGATGAACAAACAAAGAAGAATCATCAGATAAAAGAATTAAAAAATCTTCTTCATCATTGTTATAACAATGTTCCTTATTATAGAGACATCTTCAATAAGAATGGATGGATCCCAGAAGATTTTCAAACTCTTGATGACTTTAAAAAATTTCCTGTCTTAACAAAGAAAGATATTATTGAAAACAGAGATAAATTGATCTCTGAAAATATGAAATTAGTTAAGTCTTATCCAATCACTACCAGTGGGTCCAGTGGAGATAAGTTGCAGTTTTTTGTTGATGATTCATGCCTTAAGAAAGAGGCAGCGTTTAACATGCGGGCATATCTTGAGCAAGGAGCAAAGATGTATGACACTCCCAGTATCTGGTTGAGACGATATGTTCCTAAGGATAGTGAGTCTCCTTTATGGTATTATGATTATGAATTGAAGAGGATGTATATGTCCGCGTATCATCTTAATGATCAGACTATCAGACAGTATGTTGATAAGATAAATTCTGGAAACTATCAAACCATCTGCACATATCCTTCGTCAGCATATATTCTTGCTTGTTTGTGTGAAGAGAATAATCTATCTTTCAATAAAATTAAGAAGATTCATGTAACTTCTGAAAAGATGTTGAATCAATGGTACGATAAAGTTGTAGATGTTTTTGGAATTAAACCTTGTGGTCATTATGGTCAAATGGAAAAAGTTTCATTCATGTATCAGAATGAAAGTTCAAAAGACTATCTGCAAAATTTAGAATATGGTGTTGATGAATTTGTAGATAATGGAGATAGAACGCATAGTTTAATTGCTACAAGTTTTATTAATTATTATATGCCTTTTTTGAGGTATAAAACAGAGGATACTTTTGTCATTGAGGATGAGAAGATAAAAGAAATCAATGGTAGAAGCAGTGATATTCTAGTTTCTGCTGATGGTTCTAGACTTCCTGGAGTTAATTTTTATAGTTGGATTGATAAAAAAATGCCAAGTATAAAAATGTTTCAGATTATTCAAAAGTCTGAAAAAGATATTACATTCAAGTATGTTCAAAATAGTGATCATCTGGAAGATATATATAGTGAGATCTTGACAGGTTTGAAATCTAGACTTGGTGACATGAATTATGATATAATTAAAGTTTCTGAAATTGAAAGAGATCTGAGAACACAAAAAATTAGAAGTATTATAAGTGAAATTAAATGAATAAAGAAATAAAAAAATTTTTTGATGAACAGAAAGACAATGTAAGAAAAGATTCAATGAGATATGTTTATGACTATATCATTAAAAATAATGTCCAAAACTTTATTGAGTTTGGTATGTCTAGATTGTCTGGAATCGAAGGAGACTTTACTATACTTGGAGCTTTAATCTCTAAACTTCAAGGAATAAACTTCACTTCAGTTGATAATGAAAAAGCAACTGTTGATAAGATGATGAATTATTTTGAAAATTCCTCATCAGAAATTTTTAATCTAGAGCAAGGATCTGTTCAATTAATTTGTGATGATCAATATCAGTTTATGAAAAATTATACTGAAAATAAATTTCAGTATGTTTTTCTCGATGGTGGCGATGGTAATAAGCATGGTGCTTTTCAGTGTCTTCTAGACTCTAATATGCTTGATAGCAAAGCATTGATTTGTATTGATGATATGGTTGCTAAAAATTGGTGGGGTGATGAGTCTTATTATCTGCAGGCAAAAGAAGTTGTCAGAATCGTTAATGAAGATTCTAGACTTACTCCCATAGATTTGGTTGAATACTCTCCTCCAAATGAAGAACAGAAAAAGTGGAGACATTATAATCTGCAGTATCCAATCCCTGATAATGAAAAAGTCTATCCAAATGGGGTTAGGCAATTTGACTATCAAATTCTCTTAGAGTATAAAGAATAATCAAGTAAATATGAGAAACATAGCAAAAAAAGCAATAAACATGACATGGCCCAATCAAGCATATAGATCTGCTGGTGATGAAGATAGGTTTGTTATTGATTATTTTAAAAAAAAACAAGGTGGATATTTGATTGATATTGCTACAGCATGTCCTGTCTCAGGTTCACTCACTTTTAAGTTGTTAGATACTTATGAATGGTTTGGCATTTTGGTGGAACCTTCAGTTCTTCATACTGAAAATATCCTAAGTTGTTATGGAGATGTTGAGGGTGTTGAGTTTTATTCTGGGGCAATTCATAGAAACCTTAAGACAGTAACTCTCTCTGAGTATAATGGGCAGAATGTTGGGTGTTCAAATATTTTTGGCAAACATCCTCATAATGGTGCTGCTGGGGATAGAACATATGATGTTCCTTCGATATCTATTAATAAATTATTAAAAAAATATAATGCGCCAAAAGATATTGATTTTATAAATCTTGACATAGAAGGTGCGGAACTTGAAGTTTTGGAAGATTTAGATTTTGATGAGTATAATGTTAGACTATTTTGTATAGAAAATGGTATAATATATAAAGACCTCATGGAAACAAAAGGATACGAAATTTGTAATCTAGAGGGTTACGATATATTTCACGATAATTTATTTTTTGAAAAAGTATGAACGTAAGTTTTATTGGTCTTGGTAAATTAGGACTGCCACTAGCGTGTTGTTTAGCAAGAAGTGGTAATAGGATTCTTGGTGTAGATAAAAATGAATATATCCTTGATAAATTAAACAATCAAGAACTTCCATTCTATGAACCTGGATTGTCTGATATTTTTCCACATCCTAATTTCATTGGGTTTACTGATTCCTATAAAAGAGCTATAGAAGAAACAGAAGCATCTGTTATTCTTGTCAATACTCAATTAGGAGATAGTGGATATTCTGCTGAGTTTGTGGAATCTGCTCTTACGGATTTATCCGTTAATCTTAAAAAAAGTGATAAGGATTATCACTTAATTGTTCTTTCATCTACTGTACTTCCAGGTTCAATCAAAAAGTTAATTAAACTTATTGAAAAAATTTCTGGTAGAGAATATGGTGAAGGTTTTGGATTTTCTTATGTTCCAGACTTTGTTAAACTTGGCAGTGTTATTCACGATTTCCTAAATCCAGAGTTCTTCCTGATTGGTGCTAACAATATTACTGATACTGCAATGACTCAATCTATCTGGTATAAATTTCATGTGAATGAAGCTCCAACAAGAATTCTAACTCTTGAAGAAACAGAAGTTGCAAAAGTTTCTCTGAATGCATACATTGTAAATAAGATTACCTTTGCTAACTTCTTGGGTCAATTGTGCGAAGATATGGATAATGTTAATGTTCATAACATCACTAAAGTAATTGGTCTTGATAAAAGAATTTCTCCATACTTCTTTGGTTATGGAACACCCTTCGGCGGAACTTGTTTTCCTAGAGATACATCAGCATTTATAAAATTTGCAGAGGATCGTGGTAAAGAAGCTAAGCATCTTAAGTTCTCGAACGAAGTAAATGAGAGTCTTTACAAAGACATTCTGAATAAGTGTAAAAAATTTAACAAAGTTGGAATTCTTGGTGTATCATTCAAACCAAATTCTCCAGTTACTATTGGATCTCCATCTGTTAAACTTATTGAAGATTTGTTGAATCTTGGAGTAACTGTATCTGTTTATGATGAAATATCAGAATCATATACTAATTTGAATGGTCTGTGCGATAAAATCACTTTGTGCTCCTCTCCTCAAGAATGTGTTGACAACAGTGATGTTATTGCTATCATGCATCCAAATAAGAATTTTTCATTATTAAATGTGGATGACAAAAAACTTGTAGATTTTTGGGGTATTATAAATGGTGAAAGTAAGACAAAATATTGAAGACCTCCAGAAATATAATGTTGGTGGGAGAAGTAATTTATCTCCCGATTGGGAGTGTTTTGATTGGAATGAATCCGAGTTCCCACCATCAAATAAAGTTTTTGAAGCAATAAAAACTTTTTATAGGTATGAGAGGTATCCAGACATTGCTGCAGTAAAGTTAAAGGAAAAACTTTCTAATTATGTTTCTCTGCCAGTTGATTTTATCGAAGTATATAATGGATCAGATGATGCGTTAAAAGATATATTCACAACTTTTGTTGATAACGATACAAAAGTTTTATCCTATCAACCATCATATACTCAAGTAGATACTTTTATTACAACCAATACTAGACATTATCGTAGTGTTGAAATTGAAGAACCACTTGGAAAGCATTGGTATGATTTTGAACACTGTACTTATTCTGATGTTGTTTATTTGGTAAATCCAAATAATCCAACAGGTAAATTATTGTCAGTGAGTGTCATTGAGAGACTTATCAAATCTCTTCCTGATGTTCTTTTTGTTGTTGATGAAGCATATTATGAATTTGCAAAACATTCATGTTCTCATCTAGTGGTGTCCTATAAAAATCTTCTTGTAACAAGAACCTTTTCGAAAGCATTTGGATTAGCATCTATTAGACTTGGGTATGTTATGGCTCATCCAGATTTGCTTTTTCATCTTAGAAAAATTAAGAATGGTAAATCTGTCAATTCATTAGCACAACTTTGTGGTATTGCTGTTTTAGATGACCTTGATTATCTAAATGCCAGAATAGATGAAATGAATGATGCAAAAAAATTCTTTGTTGATAACCTACCACAACATTATTTTGCTGTAGAAAGTGCTGCTAATTTTGTTTTGGTTAAAACTCCAAACTCTAAAAATCTTCTTGAAAAAATGAAGGAAAATAAAATTCTGATCAGAGATAGAAGTTCTTTTACAAATTTAGAAAATTGTGTTAGAATCACTATTGGATCTAAAAAACAAATTATTAGAGTTCTTGATGTAATGAGTCATTAATATGATTGGATATAATAGATTGGGAATAAATGGAAGACTTGGTAATCAAATGTTTGAATATGCTGCATTGAGAGGTATTGCAGCAAAACATGGATATGCTTGGAGAATTCCTCCCAGAGATAGGGAAACCAATAAAATGGCAAACTATAATCTGTTTGATGGATTTAAACTAACTCATTTAAAAGAGGAAAATATTGGATATGTCCCTCATAATTTTAAGACATATGATGAACCATCATTTGATTTTGATAAAGAATTATTTGAAAATTGTCCAGATAATGTAAATATTGATGGGTATAGACAATCTGAAAAATATTTTAAACATATTGAAAAAGAAATAAGAGAAGATTTTCAATTTATTGATGATATTTACGAACCTTGTAAAGAGTTTCTAAGTCAGTATAGTGAAGATATTATTTTTCTTCATGTAAGGAGAGCAGACGCCACTGGTAGACCTAATCAGTTTCCAGTTGCTGGAATAGAATGGTATGAACAAATGTTAGAGCAGTATTTTCCTAAAGATATACCAGTTCTTATTCTCACTGACAAATTAGATTGGGTTCAAGAACAAAAATTTTTTAATCAAGATAGATTTTTACTTTCAGAACAAAGAGAATATTATAATAATGCTGTTTGGAATGGCAGAGGTAGATTAGAATATACACTTTTGCCCTGGACAGATTTATGTTTGATGAGTTTGTGTAGCGGTGGAATTATTCCTAATAGCACTTTTGGGTGGTGGGGCGCATGGCTACAAAAAAAATCTGATAAGACTGTAATTTGTCAATATCCATATTTTGGTTCAGAATTTACATCGAAAAATGATTGTTATAAAGATATGAATGATTTTTATCCAGAGGGTTGGATTCGTGGTAATTTACCAGAAAAATTTATTGATACCAAATATACTGATTCGGAGAATGAATTAAAATGATTGGGTTTAATCATATTGGTAGATTAGGCAGACTTGGAAATCAAATGTTTCAATACGCAGCATTAAAAGGAATTGCCAAGAATAGAGGATTTGATTTCTGTATTCCATATTACTCAGATGAGATTGATGATGGAATTGGAAATATGCTGAAGACTGAACTATTCAATACCTTTGATCTGCAAATAGAGAAAATATCTCAAATTAATGCTCCCATTGAAAGAGAACCTCATTTTCATTTTTCTGAGGACCATTTTAATAATTGCCCTGATAATGTCTCACTATTTGGATTTTATCAAACAGAAAAATATTTTAAACATATTGAAGACGAGATTAGAAAAGATTTTGGATTTAAAAAAGAAATTAGAAAATCGTGTGTAGAAATTTTTCAAGTTCTTAATCTAAAAAATCCAATCGCACTGCATATTCGTAGAGGAGATTATACTAATAATTCCGATAGACATCCCGTGATTCCTCTTAGTTATTACGAAAAAGCATTAAAGAACTTTGATAGTTCAAGAGAAGTGATCGTTTTTTCTGATGATACTAAATGGTGTAAAAACCAAGATATTTTTTCTGACAATAGATTTTTAATTTCTGAAGATACAGATACCTATCATGATCTGTGTTTGATGTCTATGTGCTCTGATTTTATTGTTGGCAATAGTTCTTTTAGTTGGTGGGGTGCCTGGTTGGCAAACACGGGAAGTGTGTATTATCCCTCCATTTGGTTTGGTTCGATACTAGGTAATGACACAAAAGATTTGTTTCCTGAACACTGGAGTAAAATTGAAGTATGAGTAAACTAGAAAATACTACTTTTATAATTCCTCTTCGAATTGAAAGTGACGATAGAATGAGGAATATCATCACTGTTCTTTGTTTTCTTTTAAATAAATTTGATTCAAAAGTAATTGTTCATGAAGTAGATACAGAAAAAGTATTCGAAAAACATGTTCTTCCTCAAATAACAGATTTTTTAGAAGACAAAATTAATAATCTTACTCATATATTTGAAGAATCAGATAATGTAGTTTTTCACAGGACCAGAATCCTAAATGAAATGCTTCATTTATCAAACACGGAAGTGGTAGTCAATTATGATTGTGATGTAGTTCTCTATCCTGACACATACTATAAATCTGTGGATATGATTGTAAATCAAGGGTATGACTTGATTTATCCTTATGGTAAAGGTAGTTATCAACAACAAGTTTTTGCAACAGATGAGATTGTTTCCCAGTTCATCAGCGAAGATTTTAACTTCGATGTTCTCATGAAGAACAGTCAAAACTATTTGTCTGATCGAGGACACATTCAATTCTTCAAACGATCTTCATATATTGAAGGTGGAATGGAAAATGAAAACTTCATTGGATCTGCTCCAGAGGATCTTGAAAGACACGATAGATTTGTTAAGTTGGGATATAAAGTTGGAAGAATCGATGACATTATTTTTCATTTTGAACATAGTAGAGGTATGAACTCATATCCAATTTCTGTTCAAAGAAGTCCACATTGGAATGATAACTGGAATTTATATCAGTACTTGGATAAAATTTCTACAGAGGAGCTAAGAGAATATTATAAAACACAAAAGTATCTAAAAAAATATAAGTAATGTTTATCGCCTCTTGTCCACTTAGAATATCTTTATTTGGAGGATCCACTGATAATCCATACTTCGTTGAAAAGTTTGGATATGGATCTGTTATTAGTTTTACTTGTGATCTTAAAACTTATGTGACCATTAGCAGAGATAAGTTTGGCTTTAATAAGGATCAGCACAAGTATATTATTAACTACTCACGTAGAGAGGAGGTATCAAAGATTCAAGAGATTCGAAATGATGTTGTGAGAGTTGTTCTTGAATACTTTAATATGCCGCCCATTCAAGTCACTCTTACCAGTGATGCATATTCTCAGGGTAGTGGTCTCGCTTCTTCATCTTCTTACATTATTAGTCTGATCAAAGCCTGCACTTTGTTTCTTAATCTGCAAATGACTGATACTGAAATTTGTCAGTTGGCATATGAACTTGAATTAAAGTTCAATCCATATTGTGGTTATCAAGATCCTTATGGATGCGGTATTGGTGGATTCAAACGAATTGAATTTATTAAAGGTGGTATCGTAAAGTATGAT
>Ga0194116_10008062_pt1 | contig 10744 bp, 12 predicted proteins | sample TA2MahsurfametaG_4_FD_148617 | JGI IMG/M metagenome (GOLD analysis project Ga0194116, IMG submission 148617) | Freshwater microbial communities from Lake Tanganyika, Tanzania - TA2015008 Mahale S9 surface | ecosystem: Environmental > Aquatic > Freshwater > Lake | place: Tanzania: Lake... | reverse complement strand
GTAGTGGGAATTGGGGATTGGGGATTGGGGATTGGGCATTGGGCCCACTCCCCAATCCCCAATCCCCAATCCCCAATCCCCAATCCCCATTATTTTAGTATCTCAAGAATTCAAACATTTGGAGATAAATAATAGATTCATTAAATAATTATTAATTTAATAATAATTTTTAATAATGAAATTTGAATTTAAATATATTAGTATTTTTTTTTCAGCAAATTATATAAAAAAACAAATATTTTTAATATTTTCCTATTAAATAAAAAGACTGAATATTAAAATTAAAAATTATTATAGAAAAAATATCTTAGAATATTTTATGGAAATCCAACAATATTTAGTTAACAAGATAATAAACCTTTTAGCATTTAAATCTTTTAATCAAAAGTTACAAAAAATTATATCTAATTTACAATATTTTAGCTATATTTAATTAAAAAATTACAAATTTACAAAATATTAAAAAATTATTTTAAAAATCTTTTGAATTTTAAATTGATCTGAATAATAATAATATTCAAATATGAACAAACCTGCTTTTATAATCGCTAACTTACCGAAAATCGAAAAAATTTGTGAATTATTTTCTTTCAACGAAAGAAATAAACAAGACTTGGTTAATATGATAGTTAATAGTAGTCAGGAAAAAATGAATACAAAAGTAAATCTATTCTTTAAAAAATTTAAATTTAAAAAAAGTACAAATATTTTGAAGATAATAACGGAATAAATGAAGGTTCCATTGAATTAATATGTGGGATGATAATATTTTTACAAAGAAATCTTAATGAAAAACAAAATTTTGATTTTAAAAAATTTATACTCTATATTTTAAATGAAAAAGAGACTTCTTTCAAAAATCCCAATAATCAATTCATTTTCGATAAAAATAATCCTATTTCTTTTTCACAAGAAATAGAGACAATTATTAAAAATACCAAGGGAATATTGATGAATCTCAAAACTATTGATCAAATTTTAAAAGATGAAGTTTTCAAATTTACAGATTTCTTGGAAAACCTTAATTATCAGTTCAAATTCTTTGAAAGCAATTTTTATAACATATTTATAAAAACTCAAAGGTAAATTAAATCAATTTAGTCTGTAATAATAAAATTTTTTGTTTCAATTTTTAATGGAAATTAAAGATTGAAGTTAATATTTGCTATTTTTATTCTCAAATACTAAAATGCCAAAATAAATATTGAAAAATTTATTCAATTTAATATTGAATAACCTCTACAAAAACAATTTTTTAAGTTAATTTTTAAATGTTTTATTTAAATTTTCATTTCTTATTTAATATGTTTCCTTGAGTTAAAGTTGTATTAAATTTTAATATTTTAATTAATTCTTTAATTTCTTTTTATTAACATGATAACAGTATAATAATTTCCAAATATGGATATCTGTCTTTATATAAATTAACAATTTAAATTTCTATTAAAGTAATCTTTATTATAATTATTTTTATTCTAAATTGAAGACATTTTAAATATTAAAATCATTTTTTAAAATATCCAATATTATAATATAATGGGTTATTTCCTTAAAAGAAAAATTATAACATAAAAATTATAAATTTCCTAAATTTTTAGATTCTATTTATTTTAATCAAATCGTAAAAACAAAATTTTTTAAAGCATGATATTATTTTATAAATTAAATATTTGTAGAAACGAAAGGTTACTAGATTTTGGATTTTCTATTTATCTATACGTAAAAAGACAATATTTTAACAAAGAGAATATAGAAACAAAGAAAGTTTACATACTAAGTCTAATCTTGATAATTTCAGAAATGTTTATTTTCGATATAAATAATTTCAATGAACATTTAAATTCTGAAATAGTAAATATAAGTAAAGAAAAACAATCATTATTTTTCGAATGTAAAGAGGATGAAATGCTAAAATTTGTTTTAAATAAAATAAAAGCTTTTAATGATTTTAACAACTTTGAGGAATTAAATTTTAAAAAGGAATTTATAAAATCGAAATTTCAACATGATGCTAATTTGTTTTATCTGAAAAAAATCTATTTTTCGAAAAATGAAGAAAAAGAAAAAGTCTTTTCTGAAATAATGAAAAATCAAGAATCAAGAATTAAAAAGTATAATTCTAATCATTTTTTGAAGAAACCATTTTCTTTGAATAATAAGGATTCAGAGTCAAATATAGACAACTCCTTGTTTATAATTACTAATCATTTTTTGGATTTATATGAGGAATTGCTTAAAACTAATTCTCATGAAATGAACATTTTTGATGAAAGAATTTTTATTAAGAATTATATTGTAAATTTTATCGAATTAGAAAAAATTACCAAAGATGAAAATAATTGTTTCCTCAACAATGATGCCAATTATAATTTCACACAAAGCCCTTTGATAAATCAAACTTCTATTAATCAACAAGGAGAATTGAAAAATGATAACAATTTTATTTTCAAAACTGATGTTTCAAAAATAAATCCACTACTAAATCAGAAGTTTATGAATAATAAAGCTTTATTTAAAAATGATAATTTCGAATATTCTAATAATGAAAGCAAACAATCAAGTTTTAAAACCTTAAAATTTGATGGAGGACAGGAAACGCCTCTGGATTCTAAGGAAAATAAACCGATGAGTCTTTCGGCAAATATTAAAATAAATGATTGGCTAAATAATTTAATTAAAAATAATGAAAAAAAATATAATTACAAGCCAAAAGAAGATGTCTTTCAATATCTAAAAGAAGAAGAACAAGTATAATTTATAAATTTTATTAAATTTAATTCATCTTTGTCTTTTTTTTATGAAAGTTTTAATTAATTAAAATAAAATAAATATTTAATTAAAAATAATTGATGTTATGTTTACATCAAATAATAAAAATATTTCAAAATAAATTAATTATTAAAAATACAGTAATTAATTTAATAATTTAGGTTACTTTTAATCAAAAATATTCTAATAATTTGGAAATAATAAAAATATGCCTAGAAAAATTTTTTGTAACAAAAAACAATCCAGAAAGAATCGATGAAATAGAAGTTTTATCATTTAAATTTTTTAAAGAATTAATATTCAGAGACGAGAAAAAATATGAAAAAGATGTTTTAAAAAAAATAATTCTAAATGAAAATTTTATTAAATCAGTATTACTGGTTGCTACAGAATGTGTTTTACTTCATTTTAATGTTTCAGAAGTTTTATTTTATAAAATAGCTTCGAAAGACTTTTTAAATTTAGATCTGTTTGAATTCTGGAAGATAATTAATCCTTTTTTAAATTTAGTATCCATAATCGATAATAATGTTAACAGACATTTAAGCGAAATTGAAATAGTTTTAATGACTTTTCTAATGTGGTCTAATTCAGATAATTTTAAAGAAAATTTTAATCGATTTATCGAAAGTGTAGACTTTCAAGGTACATTTTAATTAAATTCAAATATTATTATAAATTTTAAATAGAATGAATTATTTTTTATAAATATTTATTTGAAAAAAGAACTTGAAATTGATGCAAAAATGGAAATGAATTCGAAAATCCTACAGCCTGAAAATATAAATAATTTAAAATACAATGAAGAAAAAAGAAAAAAATTTGAATTTATAAAATCAAGTGAATTCAACAATCAATCACTTTTACTTTACTTGTAATTTTCTTAATAAATATTCAAATTCTAGATTATTTTAATTTTTAATTATTTTAGAATATTTATTCTATTTATTATTAAAATAAAACTTTTTTGTTTTTTTTAAATTCTTAGATCTGAGAAAGATTTCGAAGAAATTTTGGCAAACAAATTATATGAAAACAAAACAGAACCTGCAGAAAAAGACTCGTCGATCCAACTTGAAGAAGAAAATCTAGCAGAAAATTCACAAAAATATGAAATGGAAAATTACAAATTCAATTTTAATAACAGAAATATTTCTTTTACTGAAGAGAATAATCAAGATTCGAGTCTTAATACATTAAATTTTGATTTATTTAAACATCAAAGTTTTAGTTTGAACAAAAATGATTTTTCAAAAAAAATAGAAAATTTCGTTTATTTTGATTTTTCTGTCTATAGGAAATTAAATAAGATTTATGTAATTTTTAATTATCAATGAACATTTACCATATTAAAAAATATTAGATTTTTATATTGCGGATTCTCAGCTATGCTAAAAAACTTATTGAAAGATTCTGTAAATGTTTAAACATAAAGGAAGAACCTGAAAAAGAAATTAGAATGTTATTTTTCCAATTATTAAAAGACAAAAAATTAAATAATATGTTTTTTGAAAAACATATAGATCAAATAATAATTTTCTCAATTGTCTCTCTTACCAAAAGTCTTCAAATAGACATTGATTTATCCAATTTGATTAAACAGTATATAAATTTTTAAAAATTAAAACCATTGCTACTTTAATTTTCTAAATAAAAACCTTATTTCTTTTAAACTACTAGTAAAAAACAAATACTAATTTTAAATCCATTAGTTATAAGAATCTAATAAAAATTGACGATGAAAATTACTTTAAATACGTTTTCGAAATCCAATCAAATAAATCATCGATAAGCATTGTAGATCCAAAAGAACTATTAACTTATTCTAATTCATTCTATGAGATAACAAAAGATTTGGTAGAGATAGTAATAAAAAACACAGAAATAGACCGTAGCACTAATAATTTCAAAAAGCGAAAATTAAGTGTTCCAGACAATTTATCATGTAAATCTTTAATTACGAATTCAAATCCTATATCTGGTTTTATCAGAAACCTTAATTATACTCCTGTCGAAAAAATGTTTAATATAGAGAATGCTAAAACAAATGAAATGCTACGCAGCATGATGGAAAAATCAAATTCTGTCCATGTTTCCCCTTATATATCTAAATCGATTGGAAGTCATATAAAATCACAAAACGATAGATCTAAAAGGACAAAAGAAATTTTTAAAGAATTAAAAAATAGTGCAAAAATAATGAAGGTAGGAAATCTGACAATTCCGAATAGAGGTTTAATAAATATCAAAGATAGAATTAAAACAAGTTACTCCCTTTTAAAAAGTAGTGGTACTAATAATGCTCCATTAAGAAATAATATTATGAATTACGGAGAGTCAAATAACAATAGTGCGAATAAAATATTCGCAAGAAATTTTGCCAATTTAAATAATAATATGGATATCACAAATAAAGAGGGTAATAATTCAAATAATGATATCAATAATAGTTCTTTAAACAAGATTAATAATAATTTAAATTTTAATTTTTTCAAGAATAATAATAGTTGTAATTCTTTATCTTCTGGAAATAATATCAATCAAAATAATATAGAGAGCGATATTAATTCAAATTTTTTCGATCTCAAGAATATTTCAAATTTTGGAAGTAAAAGTTTTAATAACTCTCTATCAAATGATGTAAATAATCATAATAAAATCTGTTTTTCTCCTTTTAATTCAGATATAAATAATAAAACACCTGTATTTAATCAATCAAATTCAACAAATATTTTTAGTTATAATCAAGAATTTACAAATATATTAAATAATGATAATACAAATAATAAGTTAATAAACAAAAATAATTTCAATCAGGAATTTGGATTGAATAAAAACCTAAGTTTTCAACTTTCAAATGAAACTAATAATGATAATAATAATGAATATACAAAAAACAATTTAAACAATTGAGTAAATAATGAGTTGATAAAATTTAAGAACAATAATCAATATAATGAAAATTTTAATTATAATATAAGAATGTCTTTTATAGATTGGAAAAATAATTTCTATTGAATTCAATTAGTCAATGAAAAAAATGGAATTCATAAAGTAGAATTTGAAAATTTATATATATTATTAAGAATTTTTATTGATAAATATTTTTCACTTTTTTTATCTATTTTAAAAGCTTATTGATAATTATCATAAAATTATATATTTTTGAGGACATAAATATATATAACTAAACATTACAAAACAATAATTATTTCTAATAGTTCTGAAGAATTGAGATAAATAATTACATTATAAATTTTTATTTCAGGTAAATTTAAAAATTTTATTGAAAAGATTTTCAAAATTTTTTTTGGATTTATTAATAGTTTGTAAAATTACGAAAAGTTCTCAATTTTATTTATTATTCATAAAGGAGTAAAATTTATTTATTAAATTCAAAAAAAATTTTTACTTTGATAAAAAAATTTTTTTATTTATTTATTTTTTTAAACCAAAACATTTAAATAGGAATATTATCTATAATTACATTTCTAAGCTTTTTATCTTCTGCTTTTTCAACTTTTTTACCTTGAAAAATATTATCAATATCAGATCTATCTAGTTCTCCATATTCGACAAGATTTTGAGCAAGCAACTTTAATTCAGAAACATTTGTATTCAATATCTCTTTAACAAGTTCACTTCTAGAATTGAGCAAATCTCCCACACTTTGATCCATTTCATTTCTTGTGTCTTCAGATATTCTATGATGCAAATAAGTTCCTTCATCTATAACCATATAGCCAAATTTATTCATAGCAAATTTCTGTACCATTTGCTTAGCAATTCTATTGGCTCTTTCTAAATCTCTACCACAACCAGTACCTAACTTTTTATCACCAAAATATATCTCTTCTGCCATGATTCCTGCTAAAGACATATCAATAAAAGAAATGAAGTCCTCTTTTGAACCTTGAAAATCATCATCTTGGAAAGTAGAAGTGGATCCTTTAGTTTCACCTCTTGGCAAAATTGTTACTTTGTGAATTGATTTATTACAAATTTTATCTTTAAAGCAAACAAGAGTGTGACCAGCTTCATGAATAGCGGTTTGTAAAAGGACTCTATCTGAGATATTTTTAGGTTTGCGCTTGATTCCAAGTACAACTCTATCTCTAGCATTTTCAAATTCTTCTTTTGTTATTGATAACTTATTTGTGTCTACTGCATCAATAATAGATAAATTGACCATGTTTTCAATTTCAGCACCACTGAATCCAGGAGTTATTCCTGCAAGCTTTCCTGCCGAAACATCTTCCGATAAAGGCATTTTAATTTTCGACAAATAATATTCGAAAATTTCCTTCCTTCCCGTAGAATCAGGAAGAGGAACATGAACTATTTTATCAAAACGTCCTGGACGTAAAGCTGCAGGATCCAGATCTTTCTCGCTGTTTGTAGCTCCTAAAACAAATATGTGTTCACGCTTATTAAACCCATCCATTTCAGCTAAGAAGGTATTAATAAGTCCACGTTCATACGTACTTGAATATTTGCTAAAAAATTTTCATTTTTATTTATTATGAATTTTCATTTTCAATTTGATGAAAAAGTTTAAAAAACAAATAAAAAAATTTTTAAATATTAAATGTTTTTGAAATGAATATTATTAAAAAATCATTTTTATAGATAAGATTTTATAAACAAAATTATAAGTTAAATACCCAGATCTTCTTCCTTTGTGAAGGAGTGTGTCAATTTCATCTATGAAAACTATACATGGTTGATTTAATTTTGCAAATTCAAACATTTCTTTGAGCATTTTACTTCCAGCTCCGACTAAACTCTTATCAAATTCACTAGCATTTAAATAAATAAAATTAACTCCTGATTCTCCAGCTAAAGCTCTTGCAAGTAAAGTTTTTCCTGTTCCTGGTTTTCCAATAAGTAAGATCCCTCTTATTAGTTTTGCACCAACATCTTCGTATTCAGAAGGGTTTTTTAACATTAAAACAATTTCTTCTATTTCTGTTCTTACCTCATCAATTCCTTTTACATCAGATAACCTTTCACTTAAATTAATTGCTAATTTGAATTTATTCATCGATTTTGAAAGTTGACTAGATGTATCTATGCCTTCTTTTTTAATTTCTGATAAAATTTGTTTATCTTTTGTTTTACCTTTTTCCTCTATAAAAGACATTGTTTTCCAATCAAAATTTTTTAGAAAATATTGGTTAATATTTTGACTGAAATCTATTTTAAAAAAGATAAAATTAATATTTTATAATAAAAATAAGAAGTTGACTGAATTTAAAATTTAAAATAATAAGTACATTTTAATTTTCAAAAATAATAATCATACAAAATTTAAACAAGAAATATTTTCTTACATTTTATAGTCCCCTTTGCATCGAAATTTAACCATAGAATTAATAAAGATAATAAAATATATATAATCTTGCTTTCTTTTCTTAATCCTTTATGATTTATTGTAAAAGCATAATTATTCCTTAAAATCACAGAGTCTAAAGAAAGCGAACTAGATTTTAGGACTTCTACTAATTTTTCTCTCTCAGGAGAAATTTCTTTAATTATTTCAATTTCTTCAGGTGTAAAAATTTTTTGATATGCTTTTGAATTATTATAAAGCATAAAATTATTTGAATTTTTCTTATTTTGTTCATCATTATTATCTGTATTATCTTTACTTTCAGTATCTTTTTTATTTTTTTGAGAATTATTCCATTGAAAATTAAGATTTAAATTGATATTCATTAAGGGATTATTATAATCGAATATTTTATTTAAACACTTCTCATTGTATTTCCCTAAAATTTCTACTGCTCTATTTATATTATTATTTTTCATTTCATTTTTAAAGTCTTTTCCAATTGAAATAAATTCTTCTGGTTTTAAATCTATTCCATTGAAATATCTTTTAATTTTCATCGTCAAACTTATATTTTTTGTTGCTTGTTTAAATAAGGTTTTATATTTTTGAGTATTTAGACCCTTTAATTTTTGCATTTTTTATGTTTGAATATATAATTATATATAAAATTTATAAATCCGAAAGAATTTAATTAATAATGTAAGGTTTAGGATATCAAAGTTATTCTTTTTTAAAATAACTGAATAAACGAATGACAATTGCTTAATCCTTAAAAGCTCAAAACTTTTGTCAAAACTTTTAAACAATCAAGAAAGGAAAATATCAATCAAATAATAAAAATAACATTTATAAAATTTTGTTCATTTTTAGATTAAGATTATTCTAAAAATTATAAAAATTAAATTTAAAAAATGAACAATCAAGTTAATAAAACAAATCAGCCTTTAGTTAATCAAAAAATAAAAGAAAACTCCCATGTAAGAATTAAATTTAATTTCTTTGGCTAGATGTATAAAAGCTATTCCTAACGATACTAATATCGAATTTATAATTGGATTGAGCAATCAGACTTCTTCTTTTTTGAATATAGCTGAATTCGATGAAAATAGAAATAAAATAAAAATATTTGATTTAATTAATTTTAATAATGAAGAAGATGATATAAAAAATATCTCTAATGTGAACGATATTTATAATGTTAGTCAGAATTTAATATTGACTCAATTATACGATGAGGATAAAAATAAAAATATCTTGACTGCTGTCAAATTCCAAAGAAATGATAATGGTTCGATTAATACAGATAAAGAATTAGTTAAAAATACTTTTTTGGAATATCAAGATGAAAATGCTTTTGAGTAAATATAAAAATTTTTATTAATATAAATTTGAAATTAACTTTATTAATTTAAAACTTAGGATTTAAATTCCTTAAAAAATTAAAAAAATTAGTGTTAAATTAGATGAGAATGATGAAACTAAGTGTTTTATAATTGCAAAAGAAAGCTATAATTATTTTGATATAACCGAAAATAAACTCATTGAATCTTTAGATTATGAAAAATTAACAAAATTTAGCTCAAATTGTTTAAAAGAAAATAATAAAATTGACATAAATTTAAGCAACTCAAATCCTATCAAAATTACTTCTGACATTTCTAAAATAGATACAAATCAAGTATAAATATATTCAAATATTTAGTTAATAAATTTTATGATTAATAAATTTTTTCAATTTTCGATTACTAATGGTCTTTATTTAAAAGTCAATTTATTTTTATAAATATTTTTTCAGATAGCAATTGGAGTTAATGAAAATATTCTTTTCTTGGACTCTAGGATGAAATCTATTTCATCCGCAATACCGAAGGCTCATTATAATGGTATACTTTCCTGTGAATTTCATCCATTAAAAACCAATATTTTAACAACTTCAGGAATGGATTATTCTGTAAAATTCTGGGATATAAGAAATCTCTCTGCACCAGTAACAGGAATTTTTGATAATACTCATTGGATTTGGAAATTAAAATATAATAAAACATATTCCAAAATTTTAATGAGTTGTAGTAGCAGTTCATTAGTAAGAGGATATGTTTTTGAATCTGAAACTCTAGAAGATAATGAAAATTCTCATTCACATTCTTTTGGAGAAATAGACTTTAAAAAGTACAATTATTTGGATTATTTGGAATTTGAAGACTCAGTATATGATTTTGATTGGGCATTTTATGATCCTTGGATTTTTGCAGCTATTTCATATAATGGAAATCTCCATGTTAATATTGTTCCAGATGATGTTAAATATAAAATAATGATCAATTAATTTTAAAAAATTTATAAAAAAGATATATAAAAAAATTTTATTATATAAAAAAAATTTGATTTAACTATTTTCTAGAAGAAAAACTTTTAATATCTTTTATTATTTAATTCAAATCATATTAAAATAAAAAATACATTATTTATAAAACTATAATTTTTGATTGAAACTGTTAAGTTAATTTTAAAAATAAAAGTATGGCATCATAATAGGAATTTAATAATAATTAATAAATTTAATTTGGAAAAAAAAAGAGAGAAAAAATTTGTTTATTTATATGAATTAAAATATTATTATTCTGATGGAGTTTTTTGGGG
>Ga0194116_10008061_pt1 | contig 10745 bp, 11 predicted proteins | sample TA2MahsurfametaG_4_FD_148617 | JGI IMG/M metagenome (GOLD analysis project Ga0194116, IMG submission 148617) | Freshwater microbial communities from Lake Tanganyika, Tanzania - TA2015008 Mahale S9 surface | ecosystem: Environmental > Aquatic > Freshwater > Lake | place: Tanzania: Lake... | reverse complement strand
ATAAAAATTTTTTGGATTATTTAATTTTTGTATCTCTTTTTTAAAAAATGTAATTTAAAAATATTATTTTTTTTGAATTTCAATTTTTTAAATTTTTAAAAAATAAATAACAAATGATAAAAAGTAATTACTATGGCTGATGATTATAAAATAAGAGACACAAATTTTCACTTATATGATACTAAAGATTTTTATGAAAGTTTATCAGATTATAAATTAAGAGATTCAATTTTTCACAATAGATTACCTACAAAACTGAAAAAAACTTTTTATATCTCTATTTTACTAGTTATTTTAGGTTTAGGATTATTAATAGCAGGAGTGATAATTGCTATAAATACAAATAATATTCAAGAATCTTTTTCATATTGGATTTTAAGTATAATATGCTTAATTCCAGGTGTATATTATTCTGTGCAATTTTTAAGAGCCAAAAGAGAACAGAATGAAGATTATAGAAGGGAAATTCTTGATGAAATTCCTACTCTTTAATTTGACTTCTGTTATTTTTTTAATGATTATTTAAATTAAAAATTATATAAATAGTGATGTAATTAATTAATAACAAAGAAATTTATTTGAAATCATTAAATAATTTAAGATGTCAAATAACAAAATAATCTTTTTGTTTAAAATTAATAAGATTGGTCCAACTAATTTAATTAGATTTACATTAATTTATACTAAAAAGATTTTGATCCCATTTTCTATTCAAAAATATTTGCATAATAAAAATTTGTTTATTTATCTGTTTCAAATTATAGTTTAACAGAAATTAAATTTTTTTAACCTAAAAATTCCAAAAAGCTCGAAAAACCTATAATAATTATAAAAAATGGTTAATTGATTGAAAGATTTAAAAAGTCGAAATATTTATTAAAGATTTAAATATTTTTCATCAATAATTCATCTTAATAATATTCAAACAAAAGCTTGGTGTTTTGTGGAAAGAATTTAAATGGAATCAAACAATAGTCAATATTTTTTAAGAAAAAATAAAAATTAAATCAATTTTATTAAATAGCTTCAATTTTTATAAAATTTTGATGAAATCATTTGAAATTATTTCAAAATTAAAAATATATATTCTTTTATTTTTTGATTTATAAAAAATGGAATTTGATATGTCTAGAAGTAAGCATTCAATTGGAAATGAAGATAATTTGGAAACAAAATTTTTAAAGCAAGATATTAATTTTGCTAATAATAAACAAAATGGAAAAATCAATAAATATAAATCCATAAATAATTTGAATTTTAATGATAAAATACCTCAAAATATAAGTCACTATTCGTACAAATTTAATGAGAAAAATACGTAAAAATTTTAATATTCTTTAATATTAATAAAAATTTTAAAGCTAATATTGAATTTCTCTAAGTTATATTAAAAATAATTCATAGTAGGATTTCTGAAAGGAATAAAAACTATTCTTTAAATGAATCTGATTTTAATTCAGAAAATTTAAAAAAAAATTCAAATAAAAATACTCTTTTAAATAAAGAAAATTTGGCGGGTGGAATAAATAATCCTATAAAAAAATCAGTAATTTGTATAGGATCCCTTAACAAAAAACCGCCAAAAGCTTTGGAAATAAATAATAAGTCAGGAAGCGAAAAATTGAGTATGTTCTAATAGAATTTATATCTTTAATTTATTCAAATAATAATTTACAAATTTTAGAAATAGAAAATATTCAAGAAATGTCAAATTTGAGAACTCACAATTTTTCAACAAATACTACACATAAGACAACAAACTTCACTGAAATTTATAATGAAAAAACTGATTCTTATAAATATTTATCAGAAAATCAAAACAAAAATTACAATAGTTTTAATAATAATGAGTCTAATCAGGAGATTTTGAAGCCAAACATTGAAAATAATTTAAATTCCTTTTCCACAAGTAATCAAAACCATTTATTTAATTATGATTCAAATAAAATATTGATAAATGACCATCATAGCTTAGAAAAAAAAAAAATTTTAAAAAAAGATTCAGATGATTTTATGAAAGATAAAATAATCAAAAATATGTTTAGAACAATTACAGAAGTAGAACAAAATTCTTTTGAAAAAGAAAAAACATTTAAAAATAATAATTCTCCTATAATTGCTACTTCAAATAATCGGAATTTGGAATATGGAACAAAAATGAATAGCAATGAACTTCAATCTAAAAAAGGAGATTTGGAAGAAAAAATTAATGAAATTAAAATATATTTGAAAACTCAATTGGAACAAGGAAGTGAAAAAAAAGAATTTTTTAGTAGCGAAAAAAAAAGCAATTGTTCAGAGGATGATTATAGTAATAATTTGAATAATAATACGATTGAAAATAGGAGATTTAATAAAACTAATAAGCTAATTGATTTTTCTCAAAACAAATCTAATAATGCAAATTTTAAACGTAAAAATTTTTGAAATTTTCTTAAAAATTTAAACTTAATTTATACTAAATTAAAAAAGATTTATTTATTTTTTACAATTAAAAAAGAAATTGATTTTTCAATATCTTTATTATATATATGGTTTTTTTTTTATTGAGATAGAAATTAAAAAAAATATATATAGATATAAACCAAAAAATAAAAAATTTGAAAAATACAAATTCAAAAAGTCCAAAAGAAGAAAAAAACAAATTGAAAGCAGACTCAGAGGAAAATTTTGAATTACATCAAGTTTTTTCAGAAATTTCCAATCATTATAATCTTGATTATTCACAAAAAGAAAATCAAAAATTCAAAAAAAATTTAATTAATAATCTTAAAATTTTATATGATAGAGATAGTTCTAGAAATAAAAAAAGAACTGAACAAATTAAAAGAATCAGAAACAGCAAAAGTGTTACTTCTGCCGATTTAGAATTTTTTACTAAAACAAATTCAAATAATGAAGAGAATAATTTTAATATTATAAAAGTTGAAAGTTTATCAAACACGTTTCGAGAAAAATCAGCAAATGATTTAAATAATATTAGCAAAAGATTATTAAATCAAGATTTCATTCTAAACCAGGCTGAAAAAAATAATAAAATAAATGATTTAGAAACATTAGATAAAGCAACAATAGAAAATTGTAATTCTCAAAATGTTTCAAGTTTAAATATAACTTATATAAATACTGTTAATACAAATATAAATTTAAAAGAAAATAATTTAACAAATCTTGAATATAATAATAAAAATGAAGATGTTTTTTCGACTATTTTCAATGATAAAAATCATGATAAAAATTATTTCAAAAATAATAATTTTTTTAATAATAGAATTAATGAAAACATCAACAACGAAATTAATAAAAATATTGCATCTTTAGAATTACAAAATGAATGTAAATTAAACAACAAAATTAATAAACAAGAACAAATTCAAAATGCAATATTGAATGTTTCAGATTTAGATTTCCATCTCGATGAAGATGAAAATGAAGACATTATAAATACCGATATAACCAAAAATAAATTTAATAACAATAATCTCTTAATTTTAAAAAATATGAACAAAAAGAATGCTTCTTTTATAAATATCAAAAATAATCTCAAAATCAAATCAGATATTGAAGAAAATATGACACAGTCTTATTTGATGGCATTACAAGGATATACAGGAAACAATGATGAAGATGAAGAAGATCAAATTGAAGAAACAAAAATTCAAAATTTTATGAGTATAATTAATGATGAAAATTCAAAAAAGAAATTTAGTCTTAATATTTTCCCAGTACATAATAAAAGTAAATCTGAAAATATCAATTTTCAAAATATTTACAAAGAAGAATATTTTAATAAAGAAAAATATCCAGCTAATTCTTGTATTGATGAAGATTTAAACTCTAAACATTCTAATATTAATATTCAAGAAAAGAATTTCTTTGAATTGGAAAATAATAACATCAATGAAATAAAAATTGAAAACCAAAGATTTCCTAGGAGATCTATTCCTCAAAATCAGCAAGGGCATGGACGAAGCAAAAGTCAAGAAGTCACAATTAACAATATAAGAATCCCCAGTGTAAAAAAGATTTCTTAATAAATTTATTAGATATAAAACTTGAATTTAATCTTTTATAGAATAAAATTTTTATGGGATTTTAATAAAATGATAGGGTAGAAAATATATGGTCAATTCTGTTATAATAGAAGAAATATCGGAAAATTATACAGATTCTGAATTTTCAAATAAAAAAAAATCATTTTTATTTTCAAAGAGCAAATTGGAATCATCTGAAAAAATAATTCAGAATTCTAATGGGAATTCAAAGGAATATAAAGATTCAACATTTTTTAATCTTGTAGAAAAAAATTTAGAAAAAGAAATCTTCAATAAGATGAGATCAAATAAATCTTCCAAAAGTGATTTAATTTTTGTGAGTAATTCAAATAACATTCTAAGTAAAAAAATTTTTTATTAAAAATAAATAATATAGCTAACAAACAAAATCAAAATTTAATTGAGGAATCTACCAAAATCTCAAAAGGAGAAATTTTCCTTAATCTTCAAAATAACTTTATTGCCCATTTTAAAGAAATCCAAAATAAAAAATTTAATGAAGAAATAGCCAATAAAATTACGAAAGAAAATAAAAAACGTGAAATTTTGGAGTTATTTTTCAATAAAAATTATTCAGGTAATTATAAAAAACAAGAATCTAAATCTGAAAATAAAAAAAAGACCTCTCTAAATGATATTCAGATCTTGGAATATCCAAAATCTCAAAATAAAAAAGGAGAAAATAGTAATATTCAAGATATTTTAAACACAAAATTTAATTTTGCTACAAATGATAATGATGAAAAAGAAGATTTTCTTCAAAATAACAATATAAATATTAAGAATTTAAAAAACACAATTTCGAAATTCCCTTGTTCTGAAATAAATAATCAAATAAATTTAAATCCAATTAACTTGATGAATTACACGAATAGTTACAAAAATCTTATAAATGTTAATTCAAATGGCATTTTAAATTTTAATTCCAATAATAAAATATTTAATAGTATAACTTTAAATTCTAATAAAATCATTTCTGCAAGCAAAAAAAGCCCTTCAAGTCTAAATCGAGAACGATTTTATGATGAAAATAATATTGATATCGGAAAAATTTCAAAGAACTTAAATATTGAAAATTTAAATTATAATTTAAATAAAGTTTTATATGATTCAAATGATTATGAACAGGAAAAAAATTTTAAAAACGAAAATAAAAATGAAATAATTGGATCAACTAAAGTTAATAATACTAATTTATATAATAATTCAGATAATGAAAGTAGTATCAATTATAATGTGATGTTTACAAAAAATCAAGAAAAAAGCAATTATAGTAGTAATAATAACAATAAAACCAATAGTAATTTTAATATAACAACTATGAATCATGGCCAAAAGATTACAGAAAATCAAGAATTATCTCCAGATAAAAAATTTTTTGCTAGACAAATAACGAATAAAGATATTATCTTAATAGATGCGAATATAAATATTTCTCTTAACAACTCTTCTGAAAATAATAAAACTATAAATTATCATAACACATCGAACAATATTAATAATCTTAATTATCCTAATATTACTTCATATACCAATAATAATTTATTAAAATTAGAAATTGAATCGAAATCTAATTCTCCAATTAAGCAGGCCTCAAATCGTGATTTTGATGATACAATGAATGTTATAACTGAATCAAGTTTAAGAAATTATAATTTAAATTTTAATAATTCAAATTTAAATTCTAATAATGCCACTTCTAATAATTTATTTTCAGGAAATGCAAATAATTTAACCAACCTCAATTCTAATAATGCTAATTTAAGTAATGCTAATAGCATCACAAGTTATAACCAAAATACAACTAACACAAAAAATAATATTAAAGATAAATATAAAAAGGAGCGAAAAAAAAATAATTCTAATATTTTCAAAAGCGAAGATATGAGAGTAAGTAGGTTTGATAATATGCTATTACATAATGTCAATAATTTAAACACAAATAATAACAATTCAATTTATAATAATAGCAGTAATAATACAAATAAAACTTTATTAAATTTCAAAGATAATACAATTTTAAATAAAGAAAATTCCAATTATTTTTTTAATAATAACAATTTAAATTTTCAAAATAATAATAATCTAAATAATACTAACTATACAAATAATAATTACAACAATAATCCATATAATTTTGGAAATAATAAAACAAATCTAAATACTAACTCTTTAAGCGATTATATGAATTTTAACAACCAGTTGAATATATGCTCTCCTTTAAGTGCCGGTTCAAATATATTGAAAAAAAATAATTTAACACATAATTTATTAGGAGTTAATTCGAATGAAAAAAAGGATAATTCAAATCTATATAATAAAACTTTCATCCATTATGATTCGAAAAGCGAAGGAATATTTAATGCATTCACTGGTCCATTGACACCTTCAAGGCAAAGTAGTTTTAATCTAAATGTTTTTGTCTCGCGAAACGAATCTAATGGCTTAATAAATTTAAATTTGATCAATAATAACAACAGAAATAATTTTAATATAAATTCTGAAAGAAATTTAAATAATACAAACTCTAATATTTTTGAAAATAATAACAATAATTATAAAGTGGATAATACAAATTATATAAATACTTTAAAAGATAGAGGTTTTTATAATTTTAAAGATGACCACTTTTTTAAAAATCCAAAAAATTTTGTTTTTAATAGCAGGCTTAATATTGATAAAAATTTAGAAATATCCATTTTAGAAAATAATGATATAAATGAAGATTGTGTAGAGAATCAAAATTATTTTATGATGAAGTATGATTGCATAGATTTAAAAGTTGTGAGAGAAATAGAAATTAATTATTTAAAAAAGTGAGTTTTTTGAATAATTATACAATTATAAATTTTTTCCAATTTTTTATAAAATGTAAAAATTTTTCATTTACAATATATAATAATTTAAAAGTCAAAGACACAAAAAGAATCTTGTAAAATCTAAAAGCAATGAAATTTTCATTTCTAAAACTACCGAGCAATCAGAAAGTACAAGAAATACAACCAATCATCATAAAGAAAATAAAACAATAAATTTTATTCCAGACTCAGTTTTTTACAATAGCTCTAGTATTAACGGAATTATCAGTAATAATTCAATACTATCAAATAAAAACAATAGTGAAAGTTATGTTTATTCAAAAAATCAAGAAAAAAATGTAAAAAAAATAAATTCTAATTTTATCAATATGATTAATAATGATGAAAAATCTTATGTTTTCTTGGAGACAATTAAAGAAAATGATATTGAATCTAATATTTATTCAAATAAATTTAATTATAATAACATTTTCAAAGAAAGAAAGAAATCATTGATTGAAAATAAAAACAAAAAGTATTTAAATCAAGAAACACATTTATTAAATTTTAATTTCATAATATTTAAAAAATTAATTTTAGGAACACTATGAAAAAACCGATTAATATAATTTATGGGAGCAAGTGTATTGGAAACAATTTAATCAATAATTCCAATAGCAAATTTGCCAATAATTTCTTATATCAAAATTACAATAAACAATCATATAATAATAATTCAATTCAGTCTTCAACAATTATACAAAATAAAATTAGTAACTTTTCTAATTCGACTTTAAGTAATAATCAAAATAATAAAACTGATTGGAAGAATGATAAAAATGGCTCATATTCAAAATCTATATCTTCTACTTTAACCAATAATGTAAAATATTTTTATTTAAAGTTGTAAATAAAATTTTTCTTTTTTTTAATTTAGAAATTTAATTAATAGAATAATAATACTTGTTATCAAAATCTTAATTCTACAAATACAAATAATAATCAAGTTCTACATACCACTGCAAATATTTCAAATATTAATCATAATTTTCCTCCAAATGGAACTAAAATTTCTCCAATTAGAACAAATTTTCAAACTATAGATCAAACAAATGGAAATTCAAATATATTGAGCAAAAATAACAACACTATAAATAAGCCAACCCCTTTATTAGCAGATTTTAAAAGATATCAGGACAAATTAAACAACAACAATTTCGAATTTAAAAAAATTAAAAATACAAATTTCATAAAGAATAATCAACAAAAAGAAAATAGTAATGTTAAAAAAGGTGTTGCGAAAAATTATTTTGACAATAGTAATAGTTTCAATAAATTAGTTCAAATTGATAAATTGAACTATAGTAATAATATAATAAAAAGTAATAATCCTGATTCTGTGAGAACGTTGAATTTAAAAAATAGTAATTTATTTATTCATGGTTTTAATTTATCTAATTGTCAATCAAGCCTAACTAATAAAAATAGTAATAAAGTTTTAATTGATAATGAAAAATATAAAGAAACTAATAACTCTAGTTTAGATATAAAAAGGCCTTTAAGTAGTAAAACAAATAGAATAATTAAAGGATGTGAAAGCAAATTAGGAAAAGAATATCATTTAGAATGCTATAAAAAAATTAATTATAATAGAACGAATAAGGCTAGTAATAATGAAAATTCCAGTAGTAGAGTTAAGAGTGAAGGTGCGAAAATAAATCTGAAAAATGAAAATAACATTTTTAATCCTAACGTAGACCAAATTATTAAATGTTTAAAATTCATTAAATTTCCCAAGAATTACATAGACTATTATAAGATAGTACTCGATAAATTACAGCATTCAAAAAATAATAAATTTTTGATAAGTGTTTTAGAAGAAAAAAGACATTTTGTAATTTTCTTTATATTTGATAACTTAAAAATAATTTTAATTAGTCTTAAATTAATTTTCAATTATTTCTAAATTAAAAAAAATTATTTATAGGAATTTAAAGGATTATATGAATTTGATCAATCTAAAGGAGTACTAAATTTAATATATTGTGCAGCTTATTCTGAAACTCAGATTGATTTAACCATTTTGCATAAATTTTACAAATTCTGTAAAGAATCTAAAACATTTAAAGAAGAATATTCATTTTCAAGAGATTGTCTGCTTTTTATTTTGTAAGAGATTGTTTACTTTTTAATAATTTATTATAAAATTATTTAATCTAAATAAATTTAAGATATTTACATTAATATTATTTAATAATCAATAATTTATTCATAATATTATCAAATTAATCAAATTATTAACCAGAACATTTTTAAATTTCGATGATTCAAAGTATTTTAAATACCATTTCGTTTTAAAAGGAAATTTTGAGAAAAAAATGAATTAATTTGAATTTGAATTTAATTATGTTATAATTAAAATTTTTATTATGAATAAATATTTTTATTAAAAATTTAAAATATAATAAATTTACTTTGTTTTTATATTACGAATGTTTTATTAAATTTAAAAAATTTTAATCATTTTTTTAAAAATAATTTGTAACTTTTTTATTCATATTTAAAATCTTTTTAATTTTGAATTAAAAATCATTAATTTAATAAAAATATAGTAATTTATAGACCTGGAAATTACTGTAAAATAGTAAAATTTAATACTTCCAAAGCGGGGAAATATTTTCAAAGAAGAATGAAACGACTTTGATTTATTGTTTAGCATGAATAATTTAAATTTTCAACACCGAAGACATTAATATCATTGATATATATAAAAAAAATATTTTATATATATTTATGAAGGAATTTATTCTTCTTTAGATTAGACAAGAATATTTCAATAAAATCCTTTACAATATTTTTAGAGTAAATTTATTTTTTTATTTTATGTTAAATAACTTTATTTAGTTTTATAAATTGCCTTCATTATCGCTTTTTTCTGCAAGACACTTTATATATTCCTTAACAGACATACCAATTCCACCTAAAATTGGGAGTAAACACAAACAAACAACAAAAATCAAATAATAAGTCTCATAACGATAAAATCTTGCCATATTATCATATAAAGTAAAACACGATCCGTCATTAAATTTATCAAATGTATTAGGCCCAAAATAAGGAATTTTTATAACAAATAAAATGCAAGGGACTAAACTGGAAAAAATCTTCAAAGTCAAGCAAAAGAAATTACAATCAAACTCAGAGCCAGTGCTTACTTTAGCACACAAAAGGAAAATAGTTGCTTTACTCAAAGAAATAATAACCCAAGTATAGTAATAATTGTTCCAATTAAACACTTCTTGGCAATTTTTATAATGCTCTTCTTCTAATTTAGGTAAAATTTGATGAAAAACGTAAATCCAAAAAATATTGTAAATGGCAGTAAATAATAATGAAACAATATTTATATAATTGCAAATAACATCAGTGAACTTTTTTTTGTTCGAAGTATTCTCATATATTTTTTCGTAAAATTTATCATCATCATTTTCCTCTTTGTCTAAATTATTTAAGTATGCTGATGATCCTTTACGTGTAAATTTTTTCATTAAGGGATTATAAATTTTTTCATTTACTATAAATGTTAAATTATTTTTAAAAATTTTTAAATTATTTGTTTTATTTTTTATAATTTGATTTATTTGATTTTAAATTATTGTAGTTAATTTATTTTTAAAAAACCGAAAAATATTTTATGATTCTACTTTAATAAGTATTATTAATTTGACCTATATTAAATAGAATCAACTATTTTCATTCTTTTTGAAAATTATGGCGTTGTGATAATTGAGCAAAATCTAATTCAATAAAATATTTTATAAAATTATAAAAATAAACTTTTATGGGAATTTAAATATATTATTATTCTGTATATGATTTGATTTAATCAAAA
>Ga0194116_10008057_pt1 | contig 10746 bp, 9 predicted proteins | sample TA2MahsurfametaG_4_FD_148617 | JGI IMG/M metagenome (GOLD analysis project Ga0194116, IMG submission 148617) | Freshwater microbial communities from Lake Tanganyika, Tanzania - TA2015008 Mahale S9 surface | ecosystem: Environmental > Aquatic > Freshwater > Lake | place: Tanzania: Lake Tanganyika... | reverse complement strand
CCCATTTTTTTTCGATTTAAAAAATCTAATTAGAATCAAAACTTTGTAATTTTTAACAAAATTTTTTATATTTTATATTAAAATAATAATAAATAATTGTTTTGATTTTATAATTATGTTTTTAAAATTAATTTATTTATAATTTTAATATTTATACATAATTTTTAATTAATAATTAAAATATGAGCATTTATCAAACTAACGCAACAATTAAGAGAGGAATGAGTCAAGTTCTAAATAATTCAGTAAATAACTACGATAATTCTAACCAAAAATTATCAGTAAATGTGCCTCGCTATGTTGATTATGGAATGATCAGCCCTTTTCAACCTCCAAGAAACATCAGACTTGATTTTTATGATTCTGGAATTCAAAATCCGAATTTATTCCAACAAAATTTCAATTTGGTGATCAATAAACTTAATTTACTTGAGCCAAATTGCCAATTTACCGGTACTTACCAAAGAAGAGCTTATTTGAACGAGATAAACGAACCATGTCTGATGGTTAATAATGAACATTGCATATGTCATGAAAAAAATTTCAAAATTATTAATGATAGCGACAATGATTATTTTAATGATGAAGAGGCTGCAAAATTTCTCCTTCAATCAATTAAACTTGTTACAAAATGGAAATTTGAATATACTTTTTAGTCATTGATAAAAAACTTTATTTATCATGTTAAAATATCAAATTCAAAAATTATGATACTAAAATTAAATTCATTTAATAAATTTTAGTCTTTTATTTAATAAAAGAAAATTAAGTAAATTTTTTATTTTAATAAGAATTAATTTTGACTTTAAAAAATTTTTAAAATAATAAATTAAATTAATATAAGATTAAAACTATTTTTAATTTTTTAAAAAAGTATTATTTTTTTTCCTTATTTATAATAATTAATTTTATTAAACTTATTTGACATTTCAATTTTTGAAAAAGTTTTTCCTATTGAATGAATTCTAATTAAAATATATTTAATCTTTAAAAAAAAATTTTTTTTAACATTAAATCATCTTTAATTAGAATTCACCTTAAAATAAATAAACCTACTTAAAAATAATATTTAAAAGCAAGATTTATTTTAATTTGACAAATTTGAGATAGAATGTCAGTGTCCAGCAAATATAACTTATCCAATTAAGATTAAATATTATTGATTAATAAAATGTTATTAAAGAATTATCATATATATTATTATCTTAATATACCTATCTTTTTCTCTTTGAATTTTAAATTAATTAATTTTTTAGTCATTCATATTTTAAATTTATTTAATAATTTAATTTTATATCATACTTCATTTAAAAAAATAACAAGCATTGTTGATGAGTATCTTTTAAAATAATGAATTTATTAATCTTTATGATTTTGATTTTTATATAAATTAATTTTATTTAAATTGTTTATTAAATCTAAGTCTCCATAAATATTTATTTTATTTTGAAATCCGCAATGTAATTGGTTTCTTTTCTCATTTATAACAAAATTAAACTAAATTTAAAAAATTATAAATTGCATACTTCTGGGTTTTTATTGTTCGGAAATTCAACACAAATAAAGGGAAATCTTAATTTATCAACTTCTCTTACATGAGCATCATTAATTTTATTAAAATTTATTAGTTTTTCAATTAATTCTGTATCATAATATAATTTATTATTTTCTAGAATTTTATGGTTTAAATTTTCTTTTTTCCTCCTCTATTTTAAATTAAATGAAATTATCAAATTTATATAAAAATTTTTAAAAATTCATAATTATACAATAATGTCTTTCAAATCCTCTATTAAATTTTTCTTCATGTTTAGATCTTGAAAATTGAAGTCTTTGTTAAACATGCATTTTTTAACATTTTTGTAGTCTAAATTGCTTTTATTATTAATCATCCAAAACTTAGATGTTGAATCATTACTTATAATTTTTTGTTGGGAAATATCTAATTGTTTGTCAAGAGGAGATTTAATAATTATAGTATTCGCTCCATTAAAATTATTACTTTTATTATTAATTACATATTGTTGATTAATATCAAAAATTTTAGTTATTTTTTCGTTCAGTTCTATATAATTAACCGTTTCATTAATCAACATCTCGATTAAGAAAATTATAAAAATAGCTAAGTCGTCAATCATTGATTATTCAAAAATATTTATCTTTTAAATATGAGAAATTTATTAAATTTTTCTCAAATAAAAGATTATTTTAAAAAAACCTGACATTGACAACTAAATCTTCAAATAAAATTTTCATTTAAATTCAAATTACAATATCTTTCTGAATTTTTTCGAAATTTTCTTAGAAAAATTTTCCTTTCAAACTGAATTCAACTAACATATTTTCAATATTAAATCGGAATATTTTTTCAACTATTTGTAATTAAAGTTGAAAACTGAATTATTAGAATTGCTTTATTTTTTTTAAGAATATTAATAAAAATACAAATTAGACTTCAAAAAAATCAAAAAAAGTATTTTAAACCTTATATGAGGATTTTATTGATCTCTTGAAAAAAATAATTTTTATCAGAAGCAATTTTTCCAAAAATAAGGCATTATTTTCTCAATCTTTTTTTATTTTCCGGCTTAACAATAATTTTGAATAAGTTTTTCTTATTCTTATAAGTAAATTTTTTTCCAATCGAACGCCAAAATAAAAACCTTCATTAAAGCGTTAAAATTCATTATTTTTTTATATTATTCTTGATCTTGCTTGAGAATTTATCCAAACAATAAATTAAAAACTTCTAAAAAATTAATTTCGATCACCTTGGGTGTCTTAAAAGGTTATAGATAAATATCTAATTAATATAGAATATATTATATTAGGAAAAACTGATTTTTCTTTTGTAAATCAAAAGAAACAAATAAAATTCTTACTAAATTTTCTATTTTTTGATTCATCTATACTGTTCTCTTTTCCTTCGAAATTTAGATTACTTTTATTTTGAAGAATATCCTCATCATAAATACCAAATTTATTTAAATCTTTTCTTGAATTAAATCCATTTATTAAATTTGATTTATTTATATCAAAAAAATTAAGACCTACAAAATATTTATTCTCATAAAAATTATTTTGATTATTTTGTAAATTTTCATCTGATCTTTGTGTTTCGAATTTTAAATTTTGATGAATTGTATTAGTTGATTCTTCAACATTATTAATTATGTTTTGGAATGGATTTAGTTTATTATTATCAAAAATAATATTTTTTTGATTTTTCTCTTTCTTAAAAATATTTATTGCCTTCATAACATTTAAAGAATCATATATTCTTCGCCTTATATTTTTTTCATCTTTTGATGCATCTAAATCAAAATTAATATCTCTTATAATTAAATCAGAAATTTCCTTGTAAGTGGTTGATTTTAGGTTTTTAATAATTTTCAAGACATTTTTGGAAATTTCTTTTAAACCAAATGAAATACCTTTAGAAGGAAATTCTTCAGAGATGTAAATTTCTTTATCGTATTCAATTTGGAATTTTTTATTTTTTATTTTTCTTTTCCTTTTTCTTGATATTTGTTGTATTTCTTTTTCTTCATTAATATTAGACCTCTTATTAATATCTATGCTTCTATCATCTAAACTTTTTAAATTGTTTTTGTTTTTATTTTTTGAATCTTTTAAAAAATTTGAATCAAAAGGAAAATTGAAATTTTCTTTTGAATGATTTATTTTTTTATTAAATTCATTCTTAGTAACATATTGTCTATCTAAAATTTTTTTGAATTTAACAGAACATTCATTATTATTTTCTTCGTATTTATTGTTAATTTTTTTGTGATTCACCCTATATTTTTTCTTTTTATTTTCATTTATTATATTATAATTAACTTTAATTCCGTCACTTAATATATTATTATTGAGATTTATAGGATTTTCAATTTTATTTAGTACTTTATAAATAAATTTATTTTGTCTCTTTGTATAACCATTATTTATGCTTTTATAATAACTGTTTTCATAAAGAAAATTTTTTTCATCAAAAAATCTTTTATTACCTTTAATATTACGCTTATGTTTTATTTCTCTATTTGGAATTTTTTTTTCTTTTAAATTAATTTTTTCATTTGAGATATTTCTTAGGTTTTCAATATTTAAATCTTCATTTTCAATTAGATTAATAATTTGTTTGTTTATAATTATTTTAAATGAGTTATTTTCGTTAATTATAGTAATATTTGGATTGTATAAATTATTGCCTATTATTGATTTTTTATTTTTAAATCCTAAGCATAAATTTGAAATTTTTAATTTTGAATCTTCTTTAAGATTAAGAACTTTGTCTTCATTGGCTTTTAAATTATTTATATTATAATTTATTATTTTATTATAATTTTTTTTACAAGGAGTAGGCACATTTAAATTTTGATGTTTATTAATATTATTAGTGGTTTCTTTTTCATTTTTTATAAAAATAGAGTTTTCAAGATTCAATATATTATCATTACCAATAAAATTATCTATCTCTTTCATTTTGTTCATGTTTGGTAATTTTTCATTTTCATCATTTTCAAAAAAGCTTAATTTTTTGTTATTAAATTTTTCCAATTTATTCAATGAGATTTTATTAGATATTATTGTCACAGGATTACTTTTAGAATAATTTTTATAGAATGAACCAAAGGTTTGAGGATTTCTATCTGATGTTTTTAATTCTTGCTTTTTAAAATTATAATTTATAAAATTACAAATATTATTTTGATTAAAATTTTGACTTGAATAATCACATAAAATATTCTGTTTTTTGCAATTTACTTTTTCTAAATCAAGTGATTTCGTAGAATTTGGAGAATTTAGAGGGATTTCTTTTTCATTATAATAGGGATTAAATGCAGAATGTGCATTGGAAATAAAAGACTTTCCTGGAGATCGAGGAAATTTCAAGACAGTTTTAGTTTGATTATTTGAATTTTTAGAAAAAATACTGGATCCAAAATTATAAGAACTTGTAATATGAGTTTTTAGTTTATTTTGATTATTACATTTTTGTGGTTGATTTTGATTTTGATTAATATTATTAAAAGATTCAAAATTGAATTGTTTAGGACTAATGCTTATTCTTTTATTAAAATTAAAAGAATCATTTTTAAAATTTTTTTTATTTAGTATTGTGATAGGATTATAACAATTTAAATCATTAATTAATTTGTGGTTGAGTACTTTATGATTCTTATTTGGCTCATTATCTAACACATTTGAATTATCATCAAAATTATTTTTCATATCATTATTATTTAAAATTTTATCGTAACATTTTGGATTATAATTTGTAATACTATTAAATTGATTAAAATTATTGTTAAAATTATTTAAAAATAAACTATTATTTACTAATTCTTGCTTATTTAAATTTTCAGAAATTTTATTAATATTTAAATAAAGATTTTGATGTAAAAATTTTTCAAATATTTTTTCTTTTTGGATATTAAAAGAACAAAAATTAGTAGTAGCAGTTGTTGTAGGAATTGGCTTTTTTATAATATTAGATTCTTCTTCAAAATTTTCATCATTAAGAGAATTACTTTTTTTTCTAGTTTGTAGATTAGATATTTGTAATTCATTCAAAAAATCATTTTCACAATTATTGGAATTTTCAACTTCTATAATTTTATTTTCAGATTTGTTAAAATTTCTTAAACAACTATTGGATTCATTATTATTGTTTTTTTTATCAACTAAAAATTTATTAGTATAATAATTATATTTATTTTTTGTTATATCCTCATCTAATGATCTAAATTTTGAAATATTAGAAGGTAATTTCTTATTAGTATAGTCGTAATTGGATGTTCGATGCAATATATCATTTAATTTTTGAGAATTAACAATTTTAAAATCTAGATTTTCGGAAATAGTTTGATTTAACTCATCATTTTGTAAATCTGTAAGAAGACCGAAATTATCATTTATTTTATCAGATTCAATTTCTTCAAAATTTTTTATAATTTCGAAATTTTTTGGTTCAATAATAAAATCTTCTTTTTCATTATAATTTATATTTATTCCATATTCTCTTCTGATTAGTTGATCGAGTTCTTTATAATTGAATTTATGAGAAAAAGTTTGATTTTTATCATTCCAGCCTAGATTCACAAATATGGTTTTTAGTATTTTATCATCACTTAAAAAACATTGAAATTGAACAAGATAATTTTTAAGATCTTGTTGAAATTCATATTTTGAGATTTTTTCAAGAATTTTCGAAATATATATCGGAATTTTTTTCTCTTTCAAATATTTTGAATAATCAAGATTAACTTTTGGCGCAATATTTTCATTATTCATAACTCGCGCTTTAATTTAATTTTTATTTTTTATAAATTAAATAAATAATACGATAAATAAAGAAGAATACATTTTAATAATATTTGTAGATTTTTCGAAATTTTATTTTTTATGTCAAATGCTTTCAAAAAATGAAAATATTTTTATTAATATATTTTTTTTGGAAAAATTACATTATGTTTATTTTAGATTTTGGTTCACAAACAATAATTGAATTACTATTTTTAAAAAATAGAGATTTCATGAAAAAATTAAAATAGCTCATTAAATTCAATAACATACTTATGAACAATTAAATTAGTAAATTTTAATTTTATTTGGATTAATTAAAATATTTTAATTTTTGAATATATTCATAGATCTTATTCTTCTAAATTTTCAATTATTGATATTATTTCCAAAATCAATTCAACTTTATCATCATTCTTTAGATGATATAGGGGGTCAATATATTTAGATTTATAAAATGAATGCCTTCCAAAATCATCATGAATACCAAGGACTTTCCCTTTTTTTTCCCATGTTTTATAAAACAAATAATTTTGGTAATTGATGCTTAATTTTTCCACTATATTGATCATTTCATATTCCTAAAAAATATTTTCTAATTCAGTTTACTTAATATTTATATAAAAAAAAAGAAAAAATATTTTAATATCTTTTATAATAATGATATTTTTTACTTTTAAATCATCATTTAAAACATTATTGACTAAATCAATAAAGATTGATTTATAAGGGCATTTGAATAAAACTTGAATATCTTTCTCATTCAAACTGATTAATTCTAATTAAAATCATTATTTTATAATTATAAATTTGAAAGAAAATTATTATTACCTGATTTATTAATATCGATAATCCCTTCAATAAATCCAATTTTACCATTATATTTATCATCAAAATTAGAATTAGTTTTTAAAGATTCTAATAAATTAAATAATGGATCTTTGTCATAGTATTTTTCAAAAGATGAAAGCTTATTTTCATCTATTGTTTTTAAATTTTTTTCCAATAATATATACTTTTTTATAGACCCTATCAAATTCGAATAAATTGTAGAAAATATCTTCTTAACTAATTTATAATTAAAAAATTGTAATCAATGTAGATAATTATTAAAATATTTTAATAACGAATTTTTATAAATTTTACATTCATTTTTTGTAAGTTTTACATTATCAACAATAGGTGAATTGAATTTAGACTTATTATAATATGAAGTAAGAGCAATATCAAATCCAAATTCGTTAAAAAATAATCTATATCTATTGCAAATATTTATTATTTTATCTAATTCAGCAATAAAAAAATTATCGATAAATATTAAAAAAACAAAATTTTCTTTTTCTTTGGCAATATTCAAATAATCTTCAAAGATATTTATTCCGAATTTTCCAATATTTGGACTTTTGAATACATTTTTGACAAATTCAGAAAATTTAAAAAGACCATATTCTCCAATTAATTTTAGGTTAGGATCCTCACTTTCAATTTTTTTTTTATTCTCAAAATTTCTATTAGGATAATAATCATTTATTTTATTTTGATTTTCGAAAATTTGACTAAAGCCAATTGGTATAGTATTTATATTTTCATTTGTTTGAAAATTAAAATCTTCAAAAATATTTTGATCTATATTAAATTTATTATTTTTATTTTCAAATAATTCATCAAAATATAGGTTTTCATAGCAAACACTTATTAAATCAAAAATAAAATCATTAAAAGTATTTGTTTTTATCATACTTTCTTTAATTTCGAAATCTTGAAGAGCTTTATATATATTATTTATTATAAATCCTCTCATAAAATTTATTAAAGCTTTAAATGTATTTTCAAAATAAAATAAGCCTGTTAAAAAATTTTCTATTTTAATAATATCGGTTTTGTGATTTACATTTTTTATATTATATTTGATTGTCGGTTTTTCTTCAAAAGAAAAACCTTTCTTGTTCATTTCATAAAGATTAAAATTTATATCATTGGAATTTTTATTATTTGTATTGATATCAATAAAATTATCTGAATTATTATCATCATTTAAATGAAATTGATTGATATTGTTAATATCACTTTTACAATAAAATATCATATTTTCTTTCACCTTTTCGTATATATAATTACTATTATTCATTAAATTAAAAACATTATTAAGATTTTTTAATAACGGAATTTCAGAATTAATTAATAAAGTAAATCTAGAAATCATTAATTTTATAACTTTATTTCCATAGGTTGAAACTGTCATTAAATAAAAAGAAAAAAAGCAATTCTTTAAATCCATTAAAAAAGCCATATTATTGGGTGAAAGTGCTGGAAAGCCATCCCCTGAATCATGTAAAATTACAGTTTTATTATTTTCATCATTTAAAATCCAGTCTGGATTAATTCTCAATCCATCAACTTCTCCTGTATCAGAAATATAATTGATATTTAAATCTACCTGATTCTGATCTGTAAAGAGCGCACAAAAACAAGAGGTCTTATGTTCTCGATTAAAAGTTAAATTATCTATGTTATAAAATAGATATGGATGTAAAACAGTATTTACTCGTAAATGATGAGTAATATTTGTTTTATGAAATTTATAAAAAATAAATGAGCCATCTAATGTGATATCAAAATAATCAATTTCTACATTAAAATTTTTTCTAAAATTTCTTAAATTTTCTTGTAATTTTTCTGGAAAAGAGTTTACTAAATAAATATTTGGATTTTTATTGTAAAAACACTTAATTGGAGAAAAAAATGTATAATCTTGCCCATAAATTCCCAAATAGGGCATTGTTAGCATGCCTAACATATTATTCATATTCGAATAATCATAATTTTGGTTTGTTATTTCATTTTTATTCATTTTTTAATAATATAATATTATAATAAATCTGAGAACTGTTTAATTTAATAAAAAGCAAATAAAACAATTATTATAAAAATTTTCTAAGATAAAAAATATAATATTCAAATTTAAAAATTTTTTTAATTTATATATAATTAGATTTTTATTAATAAAATATTATTTTTTGTTCTATTACAACAATTGTTTTCATAATCTATATTTGATTTAAATATTACAAAATTTATATTTTTACAAATTATTAATAATATTTTGATAGTAAAATAACTTTATTTTTAGTATTCTATCTATTTTCTTAAGTATTTAGATTTAACAGTTAATCTTATTTTAAAATTTCGCTCTCCATAAATTCAAGAAATCTGGGAAATGGGGCATCCAATTCGGAATGATTGCAAACATTCCACCATCTGTTAAAATTGTCTGTCCTGTTACATAACTTGCTAAATCAGAAGCTAAATAGAGAACAGTATTGGAGATATCTTGCCGAGTTCCTAGTCTTTGTAAGGGAATCATCTTATATAAATCTTTTACAAGATCTTTATTCAAAATATCATTATTTGATTTATCTACAAATTTATATCTGCAAAAATTTAAAAGAGCTTATTATTATAAATGCTTAAAACTTATTTATTAAATATTTTAAAATTAATAGTTAGTAAAATAATATAATAATTGATTTATCTTTTTTATATAATTTTATACAATAAAAAAAATTGTAGAATTTAAAATTAAATATTAAATTTTAAAGTTCTAAAAAATTTGATAATTAAACATTGAAATTAAAAGTGAAGGGAATTCATTTTTACCTTTTTCTTTATTTTTTTCAGAATTTTTTTTAAATTTTATTAATCTATCATAACCTTCTGTTCCTTCAATAGCGCCAGGAGCAACTCCGTTGACTCGGACACCTTTTGGTCCCCATTCGAGAGCGAGAGTTTTAGTAATTGCATCAACACCTGCCTTAGCTGCAGCTGCATGGCTGTTTAACAAAGTCCCTAAATAATGTAAGGACGCAGATATATTTATTATATTTCCCCCATTTTTCTTCATATATTTGGAATAAACCCACTTGCTCATAAGAAATGTTCCTAATGTATCGATTTCAATTATAGTTTTAAAAGCATTTAAACTTAAATTTTCGGCATCAGCTAGAAAATTACCGGCTGCCCCATTAATCAAAATATCTATTCTACCAAAATCAATTAATATCTGATCAACAAGTTTTGCATAGTCTGAATCTGTTGCTTTTTTTAAATCAAATTGAAAGCCTTTAGCATATGAGCCTGTTGTTTTCTTTAATTCTTCGGCAACCTTTTCCAAAAAATCCAAACGCCTAGAAATTAAGGCAACTCTTCCTCCAAGTTTCATAAAATCAAAGGCGACCTGAAAAAGCATTTTTGAAGTACCTCCAGTTATCAACATTACCTGATCTTTAAAATAATTCTCACGGAAAGTTGATTGTATGATGTTGTTTTCCATATTATTATATTTTATTTAATATCCTCAGATAATTATAATAAATAAATTTTTTAATGCTTGCAATTCTTGGAAGAAATTTAAATTACTTTGATGCTTATACATAAACCATT
>Ga0194116_10008056_pt1 | contig 10746 bp, 13 predicted proteins | sample TA2MahsurfametaG_4_FD_148617 | JGI IMG/M metagenome (GOLD analysis project Ga0194116, IMG submission 148617) | Freshwater microbial communities from Lake Tanganyika, Tanzania - TA2015008 Mahale S9 surface | ecosystem: Environmental > Aquatic > Freshwater > Lake | place: Tanzania: Lake... | reverse complement strand
GGAAAAGCAATTGGTATTTTAATGATTATAATATTCAGATGAAAAAAGTGTTACAGCTGTAATTGAAGCTGGAGGAGCTAAAGCTGATGCTGATAAAGTCAAAAAAATTGTCGAAGCCGTTAAAGGAAAAGATGTTTTACAAGTATAATAATAGATTAATAAAAAATTATAGTTAGCTAAAGAAGGATTAACAAAAGTCTCATCTGCCGCTGCTGCTGCTCCGGCTAAAGTTGAAGAAAAAAAAGAAACTAAAAAAGCTGAAAAGAAAGAAGAAAAACCAGTTGTTGTCGAAGAAGAAGATGCTGGAGGATTTGGAGATTTATTCGGATAAATTTATCTTTATACATTCAAATTCTTTTTATTGAAATCACTTTGAAAAAAATATAATTTACTCCAATAATATACAAAATAATGTCAAATAAATTAATCACAAATAATTAACTTCCCTATAAATTATTAAAATCACACAAATTTAAAATGCTATTATTTTATTTTCATAATTTTTCAATTTTAAATCAAAAAATAAAATTTTTTTAAAACAAACTCATATAAAATTTTATTGAATGAAATTTTTAATAAATGAATAAGATTCCAATAAAATATCTTTATTTGTGAACAAATTGATCTAAAATATTTTTTCACATTCTTAAAACTTTAGATATAAAATAATATGAAACCAAATTATTTTAAATAAATGTATCATTTTAAATAATTGAATTATGATTTGCTATATACTTATATAGTCTTATTCTCTAAATTATTTAGGCAAATAAAGAAGGTCTGTTAGCTCTGAATACTGATCTGTATGATTTCTTGTCAGATCTAATTAATCTTGATAAAACAGGGAATCTAATATTTTCTCTAACAATTTGTTTAGTATAATTTCTTCTGGCAACTTCAGCAACATCTTTTTCTGGGAGAACAGTGGTTCTAACAATTGTAATTGACTCCCTTTGAGCTTTATGTCTACCTGCCATTTCTCCGTATAAAGCATCTACGGCACCATTTAAAGAAAGACTTCTGTATTCTTTATATAAAGTGTGATATCCGAATTTAGATTTATAAGTACAAACAATACCAAAAGTTTTAACCTTGCTTGGGTCTCTTTCGAAAATCTACATTAATTTTATAAACTTTTTATTAAATCAAATATTTAAAATAACAGTTTATTGGAATAATTATATGGAATTTAAATAAAGAAAGAAATTTTATTATTTAAAATGGTTTAAGAATTACTTCAGTGCAAGATAAAATTTCTCCGTTAGCTTTTTTAATTTTGTTTAATTTTCTTAAGAAATACCAGAATTTCGATTTTGCTCTAACTTCGTCATTAGCGAAAACTCTCATTTTATAAATTTTAGGATTGGCATTTTTTTCAGAGGGTACGTGTCTTCCGGCAACTAAATATTGGTGGATATTAGCAATGTTTTTTTCTGCTGCAGATTTTACCATTTTATATCTTAATATAAAAAAAATTTAATTTAATTTTTTAAATTAATAAAATAAAATAATTTATTTCTTATTCAAAATAATCTGCTATTTATTAAGTTATATAGTTATTTCTTAGTTATATTCAATATAAAATAAATTTATATTCAAGTAAAATGAGATATATTAACTATAAACAATATTAGATTCTATAAAATTTTTGATATTTGTAATTATTTAATAATGAAACAATTAATATAACCTTAAAATTCTATTAATTAATAAAAAAATATATAATATCAGAAATTGAATTAAAAGAAAACATAGATATTAAATAATCTTTCCAAAGAAGAAGTATTGTATTTATAGTTTTATTGACGATTTAACTGAAATTTAATTTAACTGATTTATAAATATTTGAAATCCTAGTTAAAATAATTAATTTTAAATTTTAAAATTTTATTGTATATTACTTTCAAGATAAAAAATGAAAGAATTTAAACCCTTAGAAATAAAAAAATTTGCAAAAAAGTCCTATAAAAATAACGAAATGAAAAAATATAAAAAATTTAAAGAAGTTGAAAAACAAAATTTAAGTCTATCTTGCGTAGATGTAAAGTTTTGTACTGACAATCCAAATCTTTTGATATATTTTGCTTTAGATTCTTTATATTACTATGATATTAGTACTAATAATACAATTAGCAATTATCCAATGAGTACTGGTCAAATTACAGCTGGAAATATTAGAAAAGATGGTAGAATTATTGTCTCTGGATATGTCAATGGAAAAATTAATGTATATGAAGCTAGCAAAAAATTAATCTTGAAAAATTTCTCCAATCATAAATTACAAGTTAATTCATTAGAATTTTCAGAAAATATGATTAATTTTATTTCATGTTCGAATGATATGGTGATTTTTTAATATGATAATTTTTAATGTATTTAAAGATATAGAAATTTTTATCGATTTATTATTATATTTTTCATTAAATAGAATTTTTTTTTAATACGAGAAATATTAAATTAACATTTTCAGTCTTTGAAATTATATGATTTATCGAACGCTGCCCCTATTAGATCATTTGATAAATGTCATTCAGATTACATTAAAAAGGCTAAGTTCATAAATCAAGATCTAGTTGCTACAGGAAGCTATGATAAAAAAATTAAACTATGGGATTTGAGAAATGATGTAAATTAATTTTAATTATAAATTTCAAAAAATATTTTTAATTTAAATATATTAATAATTAGGATAATAAACCGGTAAAAATTTTGGACAATATTAATATTAATCATGATATTTTGACTATAAATCAAGAAAGCTTTATTTCTACTGCAGAAAACTTATTAAATTTTTGGGATATAAGAATGGATTTGATAGTAAATCAAGCTAATCCAGTTCAAAATAATATTGTAAAATTATGTTCAGATAATGGTAACAACAAAGGTGAAGCTAAAACAAGATTATTTACAGTTTGTCATGGAGAGAAATTTATTAAAGTTCTAGAATTGAATTCATTAAAAAATTTATATTCAATTAAATTAAAAAATGATATATCTGCATTTGACATTGCTCCTCAATTGGACCGATTTGCTGTAGGTTTCTCAAATGGAGACTTTTCGATTAGAACAAGGCCTTTAGATACTGAAGATGATGAGCTTATGAATTTAGATCAAGAAGAAAGAGATATTAGATTATTAGAGTAACAAGTTTTTAAATACAAATAATCAATTTAATCAATTAATTAAACAACAAAAAAATAAGAATTTGAATATTTATCATTAATTTTTGAAATTAGTCCTTCAAAATATGCTGATCGTGCTGTTGTGAAAAATTATAAATATTTCTATCGAGGACAATATGAAAATGAATTAAAAGAAAATGAAATTACAGCAGAAAAAGGAAAAAAGATTAAATTTCAAGATTATGATATTTACTTAAAAAAATTCCAATACCATAATGCTTTAGATTCAGTTTTAAAAAAAAATAATGTAGAAGTTATTTTGAGTTTGATAGAAGAATTAATTGATAGAAATGCTTTGAAAATTGCTCTTTTGAATAGAACTGAAGAAGATTTAATTTTAATTTTAAATTTCATAAAATGGAAAATTAGAGATCCTAAAGCAACGAATGTTTTAGTATATGTGCTTAATTTGGTAATTGAGTATTATATGGTTATGCTCGAAAAATCTCCTCAAATTACAAGAATTTTTAGAGAGATTAATAATATAATAAATGATGAAATCAAAATGGAAAATGATTTGAATGAGATAAATAATAAAATTGATCTTTTGATCAACATTAATAGTTTCAATTAAAATCATTAATAATTTAGTTAAAAAGCAAATATTGTCAACTTTTTTCGATTTATTTGCTTTGTTTTTATTTAATTTTTTATAAAAATTTTTTCTTTCAACATTTCTTAGAATATATTGAAATAATAATTATCAAAAGAAAAAATTATAAATAAAAATTTGAATTTATTCAGATCCTAAATTTTTTTTTATATATTTAAACTATAGGCTTAAAGTAAGAAATTGAAAATTATATTTATTTATTGTATGTAAGAAAATTGTTGAAAATTAATCATTAGCAGTAAATAATTGATCTTTATATGCTTTATACAATTTTTTATTTTGTTTTTTATCAGATTCATCTTCATCTTCTTTCAAAAATCTGAATATCAAATAAGAAACAAAGAATATTAAAGACAAGACAAAGTAAATCAATGTAAATTTTTTATTTTTTTTATATGAATTTTTATTGTCGATTATAACTCCTAATTTGAAGAGCAGCATCATTGAGACAAAATATAAATCTTGGTAATAAATCAATAATAAAATTTCAGAACAAAGAATGATGAAATAAACATAAATACAAATTTGATCTATACTCAAATTAAAAACTATCTCATCTTGTGTTTCAAGATATTTCAGGAAAAATATGCATAAAACAATATAATTTAATGCCGATATAAAAGAAATTTTTATGCTAATTGAGTAAATATTTATAGTTTCCCTGATTTTTTTCGACTTGATTTTTAAATAGGAAATAGTATAGCAACCTTGTATTAAAAGAAATTAAATAAATAATAATTAAAATAAAAGAAATTTTCTTTAATTTATACTAAAGCTCATGATTCCTAAAGCAGATGGAAAAATATCTCCTTCAAAATCAAAATGTTTATGGACGATTATTGCGAATGTTAGAAATGAGAAAAAGCAATTTCCTAAATAATACCAAACATCAATGTTATAATAAATTATATCTAATATCTCAGATTTACTATTAGCATAAGACTTGACAATTTTTGGTACTTCAGAATGACAATAATTATTTTGAATATGAGAAACATGAGAGGTATTATTACTGAGATATTCAGTTTTGGCTCTTTCTATTTCATATTCTAAAAGGGTAATCTTGTCTTCTTCTACTTTATTTATATTTTTAAGCAAAGTCGAATTTCGTTCATCATTTATAAAGATAAATCTAATGATGCTAATAATTATCGATACTATGTTAAATATTTTAATTATTACTAAAAAAAATTTTTAATAAAAAATTTAGAAATATTATAATTTGCAAATTGTTTTAAAACAACAAAAAATTTACTTGCTGCTAAAATCCATAACAAATACATACAAATAAAATTTGAGTGAAAATGAACAGTTTTGGTTTGTAAAATTAGCTGAAGATCAAGAAAATTTCTTTCTATTATAAAGAAATATCCGAACAAACTTATAAAAGATATGATCAAAATTATTAAAGAAAACTCAATTAAAATTCTTTTGCATCTAATATTTTCACTATAAAGTATTTTATCCTCATCCTTATTTTTAGATTTGCTTTCTTTATATAATTTATTGAAATTTCCATTCTCAATATTGTCACTTTGGGATGATTCGAATTCCAATTTTGAATTAATATAATATTCTTTTTCAAAAGTAAAAGATTTTTTTTCGAATATTTTTTTTTCCAAAACTTCGTTTTTACTTTCTTTCATTGTTTAAATTAAATTTAAGAAAAATTTTTACATTGTTTAATTCTAAGTAATTTTATAGAATTTAAAATTAGGAAATTTTATTTTTAATTTGATTAGCATGAATTCTCACATCCGATCTTTTATTATTTTATAAATTTTTTATCATTCAAATCAATTAAATAAAATAAAAAAGGACATTTGATAATTTAAAATAAATCGTAATATCTTAAAACTCCATTTATTAAAAATCCTGAAATTTTTATGGAAAAATTTATTTTTAACTTTTCATAAAATTCATAGACTTTTAAATTATAAATTTTAATATTTAAAGTGTTAAAAGAGGACTGCATTAATTAATTAAAAACTTTAATTACTTTTTTATTTCCCCTTGATTTTTTACACTCTGGAAATTAAAAATTATCAATAAATTTTTATAATAATATTTTTAATGAAAAATACAGAGAATTTAATCTTAATCAAAATTTTAGATAAGAAATATTTTTATAAAATATAAAATACACAAAAATCATGAATGTGATTATTTTGAATAGTATTTTGTTGAAATGAAATAGATTAATCAATTGTCAAATAAAATTTTTAAAATTTTTAATAATTTGTTATTCGATTTTTTAAATAAATCTATGCTTTTTATGAATTTTAAGATAATTTTGTATTATTGAATAAAGATATAAGATCAAAAAGAATTTGAATGTATAAAGATAAATTTATCCGAATAAATCTCCAAATCCTCCAGCATCTTCTTCTTCAACAACAACTGGTTTTTCTTCTTTCTTTTCAGCTTTTTTAGTTTCTTTTTTTTCTTCAACTTTAGCCGGAGCAGCAGCAGCGGCAGATGAGACTTTTGTTAATCCTTCTTTGGCTAACTATAATTTTTTATTAATCTATTATTATACTTGTAAAACATCTTTTCCTTTAACGGCTTCGACAATTTTTTTGACTTTATCAGTATCAGCTTTAGCTCCTCCAGCTTCAATTACAGCTGTAACACTTTTTTCATCTGAATATTATAATCATTAAAATACCAATTGCTTTTCCACCTAACGCTAGTAATACGACTGCAGCTAAATGTTTCATTTATATGAAATATGATATCTAAACACAATTTAATAAAAATATTTTAATTATTAAATTTTTTAAAATATAAGTTAATAATTATCAGTGAGGAGATTGTAAGAAATTATTTACATTTTGTGAAAGAAATTTAAAATAAAATAAGTTTTATGAAATTTTTTAAATTAATTAAACCTCAAAAGTTAAAATTTTTAAAAATGAATGTTAATCCACAAATTATGAATTTTTTTATAAATAATTTAAAAGTTTATGTTAGGACTAATTAATATTTAAAAAATTTATAATGTCATCTATTCTATTTATCATTTCTTTCTTTACTATAAATTCATTATCTCTATAGAGATTTTCAGAACATAGCTTAATTTTTGGAATTTTATTAGTTATATCGTTTATATCTAATGCTTTTTTATTGCACAATTCATATATGTCACTTGTCAATCTCTTATTAATTTCAGTATTATATCTTTCAATATCTATTATAGGTTTTTTACATAGATTTATACAAGATTGAATTTCTTCTTGATATTTTTTCGTATTTTTACAACTTTCTTGACAAGTTTGAGAGAATGAAATTACTCTATTATATTTATCTTTATAGCTATTATCAATTTTTTTCCATCTTTCTAAATCTGCAATATATTCATACATTTTTTTAATTATTCCAAGATATAAATTTAATAGGATTATCTTCCATACAATGGAAAACTAAGCTATCTAAGACTTAATATTTTAAGAACTTTCAAAAAGAAAATAAAATGATTATTAAACATTTTTTATCAAAAATTGATTCATGTTTTTAAAATTTTATTTATCAAAAATTAATTTAGATAGAACATTCATTAAAATATGTAATCAAAAATTTATTGAATTTAATTGATCTTTAAGATTTTAAATTTTTAAAGTATGTTTTTATTCTATCATATCTTGATAATCTGTTAAATTAGTTATAATTAATCTCTTTTATAGAGAAATATAATTCATTTACAAAAAAAAATTGGAATTAAAAGTTTTATATAAATAAATAGCGATATTTCTTTTAAAAATAATTTATATAAAATAAATTTTTATTAATAATTTAATACAGAGTAATGCATCGAAACGATTCTCCTAGATTAATTAACAAATTATATGAAATATTAAAAGATATATTTTCTTGTAAGAATTTACTTGAAAAATATACTTCTGAATTTAAGGAGAGTCTTTCTTGTGATGATGAACACTTTGTAATTAAAATTTATTGTTTAAGGCATTCTTAAAGTTTCTAATATTTGTTTTTTATAAATGATATTATATTTTAGACTACAAATTTTTATTTACACGAAACAAAATACTTTTTTCGAGGATACCCAAGTGGGAATATTTTGAAACTTTTTACCAAAATTTTAGATTTATGGCATTCACAGAACACTTTCCCTATAATGTTTCATAAAATAGAAGGATTAAAAGTATGATTTATATAAATTTAGGATTTAACAAACAACTTAGTGGAGTTTTTAAATACTCAAACATCAAATATTAATTTAGCTTTTATGCTTTTGAAAGAAAATAGTAAAAATATTGTTTCATTTCAATTAAAAAAATAAAATTTAATAGTTTTAAATTTTATTAATTTTTTAATTTACTTTAGCTAAAATAATTGAGATATTAAATATTAATAATAGACACCCAATGTGCTTATAAAATTCTAATAAATTTTTTTGAATGTATTGGAATAAGAGGATTTTTAACGATTATAGGAGTAAGAGTAACTCCTGGAAGTTGTGAAAATATTTTACCGAAAAGGGAAGAATTATATAAATCATTTAATGAAGTTTTTCAAGTAAAATAATTTTATTGATAATTATAATTTAGAAAAAAATACAAAAGAATCAAAATATCACAGAAAATAATACTCCTAATTGGAATTCTTTTCAAAATCAAAATAACTTTAAAGAATTAGAGGAATCAAAAAAAAATACAAATATAAATTCTATTAATTATAATTATAAAACTAAAATATCCGTTGGAGCTAGAGCATTATCTAAACATTCTGATAGATCCAAAGATGTAAAATTATCTCAAATTAATATTTTTTAGCCATTTTGGGGAACTATTTCAGGTTCTGAATTGGATCGAAATGAAAAAGCAAATGAAATACTAAAAAAATTATTTGATGAATGTGTTTGGATTAATATGCATATGTTACCTCACTCTTCGAAAACTTTGGAAGTAATTAAAATTGAAAAATAATTTTTTATTTTTATTTTAGATAAGAAATCAAAATGGATATGGAATTAGATGGTTTTTAAATGGAGAATTTAGAGGATTTATTGAGCCAGAAGAAGTTTTTGATAAAATAAAAGAAAAAAATAAAAAACTTTTAAAACAAAATTTATAAATATATTTAATTTAAAATAATGTTATATAGTTAAGGAAAATTAAGTAACCAGAGTATTATAATTTCTCTAATATAGATGTCTTAAAAGAAATCAAAAATTATTTAAATTCTTAATTTACTTCCTCAAATATCTTGACAAATTAACTACTTAAATTTTTATCTTAATTCTTTTAAATATTTTTGAAAAAATTCCCAATATTTATTTAAAACTAAAACTAAATTTAATTAAAAATTATTTGAAAAAAAAGTTCTATAAGATATTATAATTAACATTACTTTAAGAGTAAATACTGATTTCTGAATATTTTATTTATTTATAAAAGTAAATTAAGAAAAAGTTTTTTATAGAATAAATATTATTTAATAATAATTTATCATCAAATAATTTTTGAAATAATGTATAATAATCAACAAAAAATTTTGTGTTATCAATTCATAACTTTACTTCATTTTGATTTCTAATTTATCCATAAAATGAAAAATTAACCAATTATTTCTTTTTACATTCATAATTAGCAAGTTTATCAATATAATTTGTAAAATCAGCAAAATTTATCTTTTTATTACCTTTTGAAGTAGCTTTGTTATCACTAAAGCCATTTATTACATTTAAATTATTATTTGAACCATTTATAACATCATCAATATTTTCTTTTGTTTGAACAGGGGAAAATAAAAGGCTATTCTTTGTTGTTTGGGGGTTTGAGAGTTTGAATGAATTCGATTTGTGACTACTATAGTATAATCTATTAATAATATTATTTTCTAAAGCTCTTAATCCTTTAGAAGCTTCAATTTCTTTTCTTGTTTTGAAAGGTGCTATATAATAATAATTTTGAATAGGAATTTAAATGAATTAATTTAAGATATTACATTGAGTTTTTTTAGGAGAATTGTATTCAGGCAAGTTTGGAGAAATTCTGAAATCATGATTTCGAACAATAGAGTTTAATTTAATATCTCCAGATACATTAGACATTCTTTGAAATCCACCGCTGTTAATGCTAAAAAATTAATATGATTATTTATTTAAAATAAAAAAAGAAATTCTTTAAAAAGATTATTATATACTTAACATATGTATCTCTTCCAGTACCGTTACAGAAATATCTTATAGGGCCAGGGTTTCTTCTACAATATTTAATAAATATAATTTTTGTTAAATTCAAATCAATTAAAAATTAAATTCTATATATTTTAATATTATTAATTTAATTATTTTTTAAATACGCTAAATTTGCATATCTAGTTCCGTTAAAACTTCCAGCTGTTTCATTAAAATTTACCACTCTTAAACCTGATTTCGATAATCCTCCATTATTTGTGTATATGTAACTATCTCTACCATGACCATCTGGAAAGTATATACTTGTTCTTGGGGAAACCGGAATAGATGCATTTGTTTTAAGAATATAACTCATTTATTTTTTTGTTTATTTATTAATTATAGTTTTAGTTTACTTAATTCTCTAAGTTGTTATATAATTAAAATTATATATATTATTTAAACAATTTAATTTTTATATACATTTATTTTTTATTTAATATTCAATTTGAAAATTCAAAAAAAATTTAAACATTATTAGATTAATTAAACATTTTTCCTTAAAATATCTATTGATAATTACTTCAAAAATTTAATTTACAATTAAAAATTAACATTTATTTAATTTTTGAAGAATTTACTCTAATTTTAAAATTAATAAAAAATTATTTTATAATTTTAATCTATAATACTATTGCTATCGAATTCTCAACTGCTTTTATTTTTATTAATATTGGGGATTGGGGATTGGGGATTGGGGATTGGGGATTGGGGATTGGGCCCAATCCCCAATCCCCAAACCCCAATTCCCC